>Ga0209434_1000009_pt1 | contig 273075 bp, 237 predicted proteins | sample ETNvirnome_2_300_FD_184068 | JGI IMG/M metagenome (GOLD analysis project Ga0209434, IMG submission 184068) | Marine viral communities from the Pacific Ocean - ETNP_2_300 (SPAdes) (version 2) | ecosystem: Environmental > Aquatic > Marine > Oceanic | place: Pacific Ocean | collected 2013-06-22 | reverse complement strand
GCTTTCAATCAACTTACTAACCACTGCCTTTTTATGTTCTTCTGGATAATGTCTCACTCATACCTAACTTCCGCCTCCTGTTTAATGCTATGAAAAACTGAGGCGACAACTATCCTGACACAGGGGGTTAGTGGTATGTTCGGCGGTTTGTTTGGCATCTGATAAATCTTTACTTAAAATTCTGAAGCTATCTGCCGCTTTTGCAAGTACACCTATTTCATCTTTTCTATGTAAGTCATAAATTGGTGCTGATAAATCGCCATTAAGAAAGTGTTTAAAGCTCACCGTAAGGCGTTTAATAGACTTAGAGATCTGCAAATGGAAAAAAGCAGACAAGGCAATAATGTAAATTAACACTCCCCACGCGAGTAGCTTTAAAATACGTTCTGTTTTAGAAACTGTTTTTTCTGCTTCTTCCTTGATACGGCTTAACCTTGTTAATGATTGCTCTCTTAGTTCATTTGCTAAAGTACTAAATTCAATTGCGTCACCGGCCATTACAACATTGACTAAACTTAAATAATTGCGATTTGCTTGAATACTCCTCGCAAATGCCTGACTATAAGTATCTGCCATTTTTGAAAGTTGGTTAATTTCAGAGCGGTATTCACTTTTTTGAATATGCACAGAGGCATTTAATTTCGTCGAAATCATTCGTAAAGCATCGTTAACTGACGCTCTTTTTGCATAATCTTTTTTGGTTAAAAACAAATACGCATCTCGATGCAACGAATGCCACAGATTGAGATACTCAGAAATAAATAACTTTTCTTCAACAGTGGTTACTTTTCGCATTAAGTTATCAAGGTGTGTCGTTGCATCAGCGTAAATTCGGGGTAATTCTTTTTCTGTCAATGTTGCTCTTATTTCGTAGCGCTTGGTCAAGACCTGTAAATTCTCGCCGTACCTCTTTACTAGTTCAGACATGGCGTTGAGGTAAATTTGACTCTCATTCTCTTCATTTTTAAGCTCAACATCGCTTAGACGTGTTTTGATACTTTGAAAATTTTCGACGATTTTTTCAAACACAGCACTGCTTCCACTCCCGCCATACACAGAGATATCGCGTTGCATTTCGACTATGTCTTTATTGATCCTAAGAATACTGACAGCGTAATTACTGATTCGGCTTATATCGTTAAAAGCAACCTCTATTGTATTTAGACGTTTATTCATAACGTAGTAACTGGCGCTCATAGCAAGTAAAATTAGCATCAACGCTAATAACATTTTTGCAGCAACAGAGCGTGAGAAAATATTCGACAAGGCAGTTCCTTAAGAATTAAGCAGTTCAAACCACTTATCTAAACTGTAATCATAATTTGGCATGACGGTATTCCAAACCGCGATATTAGAAAAGCGCTTAATGTAGCTGCCTCCATCCCTTACTTGCCCAGCTTGAACAGAGATTTTTCCATCAGTGCCTGTTAAGTCTGTCACCGCTTCTTTACCTTGATACCAGTAATTCCACTCTGGTATAGACATAAGAGGCTGACTTCGTTCTGGGTTAGAAATGTAATAGCCCTGACGCGCTATAAATGCACCGGGATAGCCTGACAACCACCAGTTCATGTAATCGTACGCTGCATCTTTTACATGCCCTTGCGTATTGGCCGATAAACACATAACCCCATGCCAAGCACGATAACCTTCTTTGGGTGAAGCATACACAACAGGGATACCTTGTCCTCTGCATGCACTTACTCCCGGTGAAAACATACTTTGAATAGTCACACGGTTAGTTTTCATAAAGTCTATCGACTGTGGAACCGATGTCCAAAATCCAGCGAAGTGACCCTGCCTTTTTTTCTCGAGCAAAATTTTAAACAGCTGATCAATTTCTGTAATACTCATATTTCCTAAGTCATTGAAACTCATCAGCCCTTGGGCCTGAACAGCAAGTGCGGCGTCAAAAATACCTATGGTGGGCGCATTAACTAAGCCTACTTTCCCTTTATTTTTCTCGTCGAGCAACCATGCCCACGATTCGGTTTCATAGGGAATACCTTGCTCAATAAATTGCGTGTTATAGCCAAAGGAATCAACATTGTGAACATACGGCATATAACTGATTTTTTTGCTAGGCGTCGTACCGAGGCGACCATCAGGCTGAACATACAAAAGCTTATTGGGTGAATCCCCCGCCCCTATTTTTGCTTCAGGTATTACACGCCCGGTTTTAGTTAGTGGGTTAATTTCGTTCCAATAAATAAGCCTATCAATATCTAATGGTTGGATAGCCCCAGCCTGCCACAAAATATTAATTGAATCAGACCACTGTTCGTACAAATCAAAAGAACTTGGATCCGCTGCCGCCTTTTGTAAAACAGCAGCACTGCCCATTGGAGTAAATTCGATATTAATGCCAAGCTCACGCATTGCTCGTTGACGTAACTCTTCTTGCAAAGTGACATGTGTGCCCATCACTCTCAAAGTGACAGTGTTTTTTGCAAAAACATACGGTGCTTTAAATGCCAGTGTTGAAGCAGCGACTCCCACACCCATTTTTTTTAGAAAACATCGACGGTCTTTTAAGTTAGCCATACATATTCACCTAGTAAATAAGCAACTATGAGTATAGATGAAATTTTTAACGTTAAAATCTCATTATTTCATCAATCAATTGCATGTAATTTAAAGCAATTTCTACCCGCATTTTTTGCTTCATATAATGCTTCGTCAGCTAATGAAACAAGTTCATCAAACTGTTTCATCTCTTGGTGAGAATACACAACTCCCCCAATACTGACTGACACCCTATTTAAAGAAGATTCTTCGTGACGAATATTTTCGCTCGCTAGTTCATGATTAATTCGCTCGCAGACTTGCTTTACTCCATCAAAATCTGTGTAAGGCAAGAGCACAAGGAACTCTTCTCCTCCATATCGTACAACCGTATCTTGCGGGCGTTTAACTGAACGATTTAATACCTCAGCAATCTTTTTAATACATACGTCGCCTTGTGGATGGCCATAATGGTCGTTATAACGCTTGAAATGATCGATATCTAACATCAGTAGGCTAAAAGCTCTTTTGTCACGTATAGCTTGCTTAAAAACATTAGAGACTTCTAAGTCTAGGTAATGGCGATTAAACAAACCTGTTAGAGAGTCTTTGTATGTCAATTCAACCAGCTTTTCGAGGCGAAGTTTATTCTCAATATGATTCTTCGTGCGGTGTATTAATGTTGAAGCAGTGATGGGTTTTCCAATGAAATCTGTTGCTCCGGCTTCCCAGCATGCATTTTGTGAATCGGTATCGTAGGTCGATGTAATAAAGACAATAGGTACATTTTCAAAGGCAAGATCGTCTTTTATTTGCCTACATACATTTAACCCATTGATATCAGGCAAATTCACATCTAACAAAATTAAATCAGCAGTGTTTTCTTTACAGTATTCTAAGACACTATTTCCAGCGCTAAATGGTAAAACAGTAAAGTGCTCTTCTAATATTGTTTCAAGTGTAAGTCTGATCATTTCATCATCATCAACTACGAGTATTTTACATTCTGACAATGGTTTTAGAGTTAAAGGCATATAAATTCTTCATCTTTATTATTGTTTAGTTTCGCTTTGCAGCAGCTCTTTAAGGCATAATCGCTTACTAACTTACCTTGTAACTTTTGAAAACATACTATTCATGAGAAGGTCACTTTAGTATGTTATTAATTCTGCAACTAACTGTTAGTTCAATAAGTTTTAACAGTAATTATAGTCAAAGCCCTATTTAATGCTTAACTATTTTTCATTATTTGTAGTATAAAAGAATGATGGCTATTTATTGCATGCGCCATGCACTTAAGCATAAGGTCATTACAATGAATGGATAGCTAATCCTGTCATGAAGTGGGTTTATCATATCGTTTTTGTTTTTTACGTTGTTCGTGCTTTGCTTTAGCCACATTTTCAAATACAGGGGGAGGAATAGGAAATAGCGAAAGAAGTGGGAATATGGCCATAAATAAATATGCCCCTTTTGGCATCTTTTTAGCCCAGAGTACCAGCTTAAAGAGCAAATTAAACAATGTATTTAAACAATACAGTTCCGCCACATAGTTCTGCCACACAGTGTACTAATAACAACCCGTGCTATAGTGATTAAATACATTTACCTTTCCATTAATAACCTTTAAAAGATAAATGGGGACAATGCTACTTTTTTAAACGTATTTAATGTGTTAATCATAAAAACGAAGAATATAATTTTTTTGATACTGCCCTCTCCTGATACAGCTTAAGCCTTGCAGCAACACTATTCTTAGCATGAGAGCCTCACTTTTTAAGCCTTTTATTCGACTAAAGTCTATAGGTTAAATTTATTCACCTATTGGGTGTTTTTTTATCGTTTGTTCGATTTTCCTCTCTCAACTAAAGTTGAATTGTCGGTAATAAATGCCGACTCTAACAGAGGAAAAAATTATGTTTAGTACACTTATGAAACGCGTTGCACTTAGCTCTTTATTAACTTGCTCAGCGATGGCAGTGGCTGATCAGGGTGACTACAAATTAATGGTGATTGACCAATCTACAACACTTGCAGAACAAAGCAATCAATACGAATTAGCATTTAATCAGTGCGCATTGAGCGTTAAAGAAAAAGACTTTGCGGCAGCCGAAGCACTCTGCTCTAAAGCAATTAACTTGCTAACGACAAGTAAAGTCCCTGGTCATAAACGTCGTGAATTAACATCATTTGCATTAAGTAACCGTGGCGTTGCACGTATTATGTCTGAAAACGAGACAGCCGCATTATCTGATTTCTATGAAGCCGTGCAGATTTCAAGTAACGATTTGGTAGAGCACAACTTAACTCGAGCCAAACAGAACTTAGCATTGTAAGTTCATCCGCATTATTTCATGAAACCCAGCTTAGGCTGGGTTTTGTCGTTTATGTACTGATCATTTTATGCTTCTTTCAAATTCGAGTAGCAATCTAGAAATTAAGCTAACGAAGCTTACCTTAAGCTTCAGACAATGCTTGTTTGTAACTTAAATCAAAATGTTTGAGCAACTGATTCAGGTAGTTCAGATTTATCTGGTTAGGTTTAAAGCTTTGTCCCTTTTCAATATTTGCTATGTGTTGTTTTAGCTTTTCTTTATCTTTATTCCAAAAAGCAATGTTTCCTAACACAAAGTCATTCCAATACATTTTTGAACCACTTAGCTCTTCATCGGGGTCCAATACTTTTTTTGCGTGAAAAACAGCTTGTTGATAATCACCAGCTAGCCCTTCCATTTGAGCTAAATGCCACGTTAACGAGCTTTCTTTTGAATTATTGTGAGAGATAAAACGTTTTATCAGAATTGCGGCTTCAGCATGGCAACCTGATTTTTCTAACAATCTAAACCCAGCATCGTATGTCTGATCAAATTGTTGGTATGTGAGGTTCAAATCGTCTTTTAACCTTTCTTCAAGCGCTACTTTACAATCAGCAAAAGCAAGATTTGATGTAAATAATAACCCGATAGATAAAATTCCTGTTTTCATAATTCTGTCCTTAATTATACTAGTGCCTTATAAGATAACACTGCAATCAAACACTAAGTTCACCACAAACTAAAAGTAGTTGGTTCCATGTAACCTTTAAATTGTTGTTATTTCTCTAGCTCATGGTAAACATTTGGATTCCAAATTTGCATGAACATCTCTGGATTCTTAATTGGTTGAAAACCATATTGCGCGTACAAACCATGCGCATCTCTTGTTGCCAATACCATACGCCTTAAGCCTTGAAGCTCTGGGTGAGAGACTATGCTCTCAACAAGCCACTTGCTCAAACCTTTGCCTCGATGACTCTCTACTATGAATACATCAGCAAGATAGGCAAATGTTGCTTTGTCTGTTATGAGGCGGGCAAAACCTATTTGATAATCATGGCTATCATAGACACCAAAACAAAATGAGTTTGAAATGGCTGTTTCTAGCGTCTGCCTTGGTATTCCGGACGCCCAATAGCTTTTTGAAATAAAACCGTAAATTACTTCAAAATCGAGGTAATTTTTATCCGTGCTGATTTTATATCCTTGCACCAGTATTCCTTTGTGATGTTAACACCTGTTATTTAAGAGGATTAGTTTTAACAAAGTTACTAAATGATTGCTACATATATAATTAAAACGCATTTTTAACATGATATAGCCTACTGACACGAACACTACCACAACGTAAAACCATTACATTGTTATTAAATTTAACAATAATAGATTTGCAGGTTGTTTATAAGGGGCTTTAATACGCCCCTATTTTTAATGAATTTTTACAAACGCTTTATGAGTTGATCTACTTTTGCCACAACAGGCCATGCTGAAGATTGAAAATTCCCCAAAACAACTAGAATATAGCCTTTTTCTTGATAGATATTTAACCTTGCTGTCATGCCTAAATGGGACCCATTATGACCAACAGTTGTATTCCCTGCTGAACTTCTCACAGAGAAACCATATCCCCAGTTTGGTGCATTTAGCTCAGGTTTTGCTGATAAGGCTTTATTAGAGAGTTCACGGCTTACTAGTTGAGCATTTTGCATTGCCATGGCGAATTTGTGTAAATCGCCTACAGTTGAATAACCTCCGCCTGCAGGTCCCCCTTTTACCGATTGAAACATCAAATTTTCAGTTACTTGACCAGTTTCGACAGAAAACCAATAATTACGGGCAGTATTTTTGACAGGCACATCTAAGTCATAACTTCCGCTTTGTTGCATGTTAGCTTTTTTATATACATTTTCGTTTATGTAATCATAGTAATTTTCACCAGTTACATTCTCAATCACCTGACCAAGTAAAACCATACCCGTATTGCTGTAACGCCATTCAGTTCCGGGTTCAAATGTAGCATCAATTGAACTGTATAAATGTTGGATACCTTTAAGAGACCGCACCTTATTTTGTATCTCGTCATACCCAGAAATATTACCAATCCCTGATGTATGGCTTAATAAGTGTCGAATCTTAATTTTGCTAAAATCACCTTTCCCTAAAATGCTTTTATCAATAAATTTAGTGAGCGGATCATCAAGCGATACTTTGCCAGCTTCTATTAGCTGTAAGATAGCGACGCTAGTAAACATTTTGTTCATTGAGCCAATTTGAAACTTAGTTTCTAAGTTATTTTTCACATCATAGCGACGTGAAGCAAAGCCATATGCAGCGCTGAACAAAATGTCATTATTTTTAGCAAGTAATACCGTGCCAGAGAAACTACCTCTTTGCGCCAGTTTATCAGTATAGATTTTGATCTCTTCAATAAATTGTGACTCAGTTAAAGAGCCTTTTGAACCTTGGTTTTGTGGAGTTTCTTCGATAGACCACCCTGTTATTGCTTGTAATTGGTCATCATTAAAAAATAACACTACTTGATGCTGCATATCTGTATTCTTTGAATAAACTTTACTGATATGACGGATGCGATTAGTTGACGTATCAAGTTCTGTAGAAATAACACTCAACTCTCCATGAAAAAGCGCAACATTCATCGAATACCCAACATAACGGTCTTTACCTTTACCCTCCCAGCGTGCAAGAGAATTTGGCGAGAAGTTCTTTACTACAAATTTTTCGATCTCATCTAAATTTTTAGTGTTTAAAACCGTAATAAATTGACTTGCCAATTTGTTATAGTCTACCTCTTTCATTGCGTGTGCTTTATGGCTAATAAAACACATAAAAAATATGAGCATTAGTAAATATCGCTTCACTTTACATTCCTTTTATTGTTTATTGAATAATATGGCGCTTGGCCTTTCGATACTTTTACTTTTACGCATAACAAAAAGCGATGAAGTAGTGATTAAGAAAAGCTTAAGAAAACATTAAGCTGAAAATAATTAATAATAACAAATGGATAACTATCAACTTAAGTGAAAGTAAATTATCAAAACAATTTTTTCTTAATGACTCTTTAGTTAATTTTGAGACTGGCGAAATTCAAACAGATGGTAAAGTTGTTGTTTTAGAGCCTAAGGTGATGGCACTTCTTGAAGTATTTTCGCAAAAACCACATCAAGTGTTATCAGCCGAAATGCTTTTTGCTAATGTTTGGCCACAAGCTATTTACAGCCCTAATTCAGTTCGCAGAAATATTGCTTTGTTAAGACAAGCGTTATCCGATGAAGAAAAGCACATTATAAAAACACACCCAAAACGGGGCTATAGTCTCGAGGCTGAAATACGTTTTTCTGATGAAAAAACGAGCACTCCATTAACAAAAATACATCAGATAAAAAATACAAAACTAGCACTCTTAATTATCCCTGCTTTGTTTATCATTATCTTCCTTTTCAATTTCCTTAACGAAGATAAACACATTTCTTTAGAAGATCTTAAGCCTATCACTGCAAGCAATGAAAAAGAGCGTTACCTACAAGTTAGTCCTGATGGGCGTTTCATGGCTTACATACAAAATACCAATCGTCCTAATAAGCGAAGGCTTTTAATCAAAGATTTACTATTAAATTCATATAAAGAATTAAGTACAGACTTAAAAGCGTTCACCTACCTTGCATGGGATACAGATGCAAATACGCTTGTATATTCGTTTCAAGATGAAGGGAGTATTTCATTCAATCGACTGCAATTAGATACAGAAGCGAACGTGATCAGCGAAGAAAAACTCTTTTCTCGTACAGATATAACTTGGAACAGCTTGTTTTTTATAGATGAACAAGAAAACCTTTTCTATTTAGCAAATCAAAACAGTTCCGAACACAGCCGTAATGTAAGCCTATATCGACATAACTTGATTACTGGCCATTCTTACGAAATTCTTCAACCAAGTGATGATTTCAAGCCCTACAAGCTCGCTTTATCACCTAACCAGAAACAATTAGCGATAATTGGCTTCAATGAAGATGCAATCTCGGAGGTAAAACTATTAAATTTATCGAGTTTTAACCTTGAATCAGTCGGTGAAATTGATCATAACTGGCACTTTATGACTTGGTTTAACGATGGTGAGTCTTTGTTATTGAGTAATGGCAGTGAGTTAAAACAACTTGAATTAAACGGCCAATTAACGACTCTTAATTTTAAAAGCTATAACTTTTTGATTTATCCACAAATCGTTAAGGACAAACTGTATTTTATTGAGGCTAAGTCTGATCAAGATATTTTGATTAGCGCTTTAGATTCACTCTCTACTCCTATAAAAATCGTAAACTCTAATACCATTGATAAAGAAGCTGCACTTTCACCTGATGAAAAACTCATCGCCTACATGTCAATGAAAAATGGAGTTCCACAACTTTTTATTAAATATATTGAGACTGAGGAAGAACAATTATTGTTCGTTAACACTGAGCAAGAATATGCTTTATCAAAACCAATATGGGCCCCCTCTGGAACACGTATCGCAAGCAGTATAAATAACAAACCATTTCTTATTAAGCTAGAGGAAGACCAGTTCGCAATCGAATGGTTAAATGGAATCATTGGGTATCCAATCGGGTGGTATAGACAGTCAGATGCTATTTTGTTTGTTGATAAGAACACTCACAATGATGAAATAGTTAAATTTGATTTAGTTACTGACGAAATAGTGTCATTAAAAACGCAATTGAAAGATAAAGATATTTTTTTAAATCATAACGACGAATTACTTAGTTTTTCAAGTGGCCAAGTAATGACTGCTTCTGGTACCAATCTAATTGATAATACGCATTTTATTTCAAGCATTTACCCAATTAAAAATGGCTTCTATCTTCAATACAAAGAAAACGACTCTAGGACAATGAATTTTTACGATTATGAACTTGGTGTTCAAAATTTAAGTATTGATTTTGAAAAGTTTTGTGCGGATTTATGTAGTCAAATAACTGCTATAAGCGGTAATACTATCTTACTCAAAGAACAAACTGATACAGCAGATATTTTAGTTTTGAATATTACATTAAATAAATAGCTTCAATCATAACTAGCTGATCTAGAGTATGTGTTTTCAACCAAACTGATCACATCAGTACATAAATAGCATTCACAAAACAAAGCTTATTGTGTTTGAAAGTAATTTTCAGACACTCTCCTCTCTAATTTTCACTACTAAATCGCTGAGAATTGAGTAATTACTCTATAGATTAAATTTCTTCATCTATCAGGTTTAATTTAATCGTTTGTTTAGCTTTGGGGAATATTTTAAAGTTCACTCGTTGGCAAGAAACACCAACTTAACCAAAGGAAATCTATCATGTTTAAAACACTTGTAACCACTATTGCACTTAGCTCTTTATTAACTTGCTCAGCGATGGCAGTAGCCAACCAAGCTGATTATAAACTGATGGTTATCGAGCAAGCTCACTCTTCAAACGACGTAAACAGCACATACGAAAATGCTTTCAACCGTTGTGCATTGAGCGTAAAAGAAAAGAATTTTTCAGAAGCTGAAAGCCTGTGTACCGAGGCAATTTCACTTCTTAGTACAAGTAAAGTACCAGGATACAAACGTCGCGAATTAACTTCGTTTGCATTAAGTAATCGTGGTGTTGCACGCATCATGTCAGAAAACGATACTGCAGCTCTTTCTGATTTTTATGAAGCAGTTCAAATTTCTAAAAACGAACTTGTAAATCATAACTTAACTCGCGCAAAGCAAAACTTAGCGTTGTAAAGTTACCCCACCAAATTGTTGTCGAAAGCCCGGTTCTTGTGTGTTCTGACCGGGCTTTTTTTCGCGCCTGATTTACATGATAAACCAATAAGCAAACTGTAACCCCCTATTGGCCGATACTAAATTTCTCTTTCAGTTCTTGAATTTCTTCACTATACGTAGCTAAAAATTGGTTAAACTGAGTAATAATCTCTGGATGATTAATCGTTGATACATGAAAGTCTTGTACATCTACACCGAGCAATTCATGGAAGTAGACATCGGTCGTTACATTTAACTTTTTCCGTAATTTATAGTTAAGAACATCCCGCGAGATATAAATACAATTTATTCGGTTCAATAAAAGCAAAGAAATAAGCTCCGTTGTATCCGCAGTTTCGATAACGGCAATTCCCTCTTTTACAAAATATGCTTTAAAACGTTGTGAGGTGAAACCACGCACTTTACCAAACCGGGTGCAATCAGATAATTGTGTATCAGGATTAAGACTCGCAATACCGGTTACAGTTGTTACAACAGGCTTTGAATAGACTATTTGCTTGGTTTTTGTGTAGATATCTTTAAAACTTTTTTGCCATTGCGGGTTATCTGGGTATTTAAAATCAAGGTAACTTTGCGTAATAAAATCTTTATAAAGGCGGTTTAGAGGCGTTGGGTAAAACACTATATTATAGTCGTATTTACGACCGAATAATTTTAATAACTGTGCGCTGTATCCAGTGAACCGTGAGTTATTGTTATCGCTCCCTTCGTAATAAGGTAGATATTCAATGTTCTCTACGCCTACTACATACGAGGCTCTTTCTGCGCATAATAACTGCAACGAAAATAAGCTTACTACAACAGCACTCAAACCACTTATTAGATTTATTTTCACATTTCAAACGTCACTTTTTGGGCATACATACAAGCTTAGGCTAAAAAATAACTTTGAACTAATAGCGTATCGACATTTTACTCTGCTGGAATAAATTCAAGCACCGTAGCATTAATACAATACCTATCTTTACCTTGTGGGCCTTCACCTGGGAATAAATGGCCTAAGTGGATCCCTGAACTTTTCGATTTTAATTCAATACGCTGCATTCCATAACTGTTATCTTCGTGCATGGTGACGCTGCCTTTAACGGCTTGGGTAAACGATAACCAACCTGTACCCGAATTAAAGCGGTCTCGGGTATCAAATAATGGGGCACCACTGAGTTTATCAATAAAAACCCCCTCTGGCGTATTTTTAAAAATATCATATTGCTTACAATATGGACTGTCGGTACGAGCATGAAATGCAACCCTAAACGCCTCACTGTCACCCAACTTAAACGCACCGAGCGCTTTGTAAAATTCATCTTTACTTACATACCCTTGACGGCCATACACTTCTTCACCATTTTCTATAAACAATAAAGTTGGCGTTGCCCAAGTTGGGGTCTTAATTGTCAGCCCATCGAGCTCATCGGCATAACGAAAGGTCATGGGAATAGTACCTTGGTAGTTATTGGCAACTTCTTTTTTGAACTTTTCACAGTATGGGCAATACCCTTTCGCATCAATAACCACAATCTGTTTATTTGTCAGTAAGGCACTATTATCAACGTTGGGTTTGTTGGCTGAATCAAATACCACGCCTGTTGAATGATCTGGACAATACCCATTCGGGTTTTTCTTTAAATAATCTTGATGATAATTTTCTGCTGCGTAAAATTTCTTGAGCGGCTTAATTTTTGTGACAATTGTTCCGTAACCTGCGGCCGTTAACTTTACTTGGTACGCCTGTTTTAATTCAATGGCTGTTTGGCTGCTGTTCGTTGCTGGTAAGAATTGTAGAACGATACTGCGTACCAACATCATTACCTTGCCGATTAAGCTGCGTAGGATCGTGATTCTCAAAATAGTGCTTAAGGAGGCTTTCTGTGGTTATTTCATTGCTGTTATAAGTGACTTTTACCACTTCAGCATAGTTATTGTCGTCGAAACGACGTGACTGACGGGTAATATTTTTATACGTTGCTTTAAATCCCTCACCATCTGCATAGCCTGATACAGCATCAATTACCCCATCCAGTGCTTCGTAGCGTTTTTCAGCCCCCCAAAAGCAGCCAGAGCCAAGTACAATAGTTTCAATATGCTGCGTAGCTTTTTGCATAGTGTCTTGTGAATACACTTTACTTGCAGTCATCATGGCACTACTGGTCAGTAATATCAGTAACATTGACTTAATTGTCATACTAATTTCCTCATTAAAGCCTGTATATTTAAAAGACCGGCGAGTTTAATAAATCATTTCACCTTAAACGCGTCTAAGCTGTGATTCACCGCTAACAATTTAACTCTTTTGTATATTTAAGGTAAAAAGCACCTTTTTACATTGGGATATAATAATGAGAATTGCACATAGCCTAACCGCTCTCGCATTGGGTATAACACTTGCTACGCAAGTGAATGCAGCAGAGTTCACTTTCGCACAATCTATTAAACCAACTGACAACACATTAGTGCTGTTTTTTGATTCAAAAACAGGTGTTTCTGATTTCAATTACCTAAGCACTGAAACGCAAGCCCACTTAGATAAAGTGGTTAACTTTGCAGACTTTAAAGCCAAGTACGGAAAAACATTAGAAGTCATTGCTCCAAACAACAGTGAACATCAACGTATTTTACTTGTTGGGCTTGGTGAGCAAGCAGAACTCAATGCTGCAAAAATGGCAAAGCTAGGAGGTAATGTTCACGCTAAGCTTCACAGTGCGAAACAAGCTTCGGTTAGTCTTGATTTTTCGGTGTTGAAAGAAACAGACACAAACGCCAAATATGCGGCCGAGTTTGCTCATGGTGCTAACCTACGTGACCACCGTTTTGAAGAATACAAAAAAGAAAAAGACACCCATGTAGTTAATTACACTGTCGATGTCGAAAATATAGACCAAGCGGTCAAAAACCACACTTTACTACAACATATTGAACAAGGTGTATTTTTAGCACGCGACTTAACCAGTGAAGTAGCGACAGAGATGACTCCAGCTGACTTTGCTAAAGCCGCAAAAGAGCTTAAAAAGTTAGGTGTTAAAATCACGGTTCTAGAACCTAAACAAATTAAAAAGCTGGGTATGGGTGCGCTCGAAGCGGTTGGCCGTGGTAGTGAAGAAGGTTCACGCCTTGTTGTTGCCCATTATCAAGGTAATAAAAACACACCTATCGCGTTAGTAGGTAAAGGTATTACCTTTGATTCTGGCGGTTATAGCCTTAAAACTGGCGCTTCAATTGCACGTATGAAATCAGATATGGCGGGTGCTGCAGCCGTACTAGGCACTGTAAAAGCAATGGCGTTAGCTAAAGCCGACACCAATGTTGTTGCGGTCATGGGGATGGCAGCAAACATGGTTTCACAATTTGCTGTTGCACCGGGTGATGTTGTTCGCACAGCTGAAGGTTTAAGCGTTGAGATTGTAAACACAGACGCAGAAGGACGCTTAGTATTAAGTGACGCTATGTGGTATGCACGCGATAAGTTCAAACCCTCTATTATGATTGATGTTGCAACGCTCACTGGCTCAAAAATTGGGGCTGTTGGCAACGAATACGCCGCCGTATTCTCAAAAGACGATCAATTAATTGAGCAATTAACACTGGCTGGTAAGCAAGTAAACGAAAATCTTTGGCGCTTACCGCTGGGCTACGACGATGCGTTAAAATCTGACATTGCAGACTTAAAAAATATTGGTTCTCACGGTCCTGGTGCAACAACAGCGGCAAGTTTTTTACAAAACTTTGCGGGTGACACACGTTGGGTACACATCGATATCGCGGGTAACGCACTTAACAATAAAGCAAAAGATGAACTCACTGAAGGCGGTACTGGCTACGGTGTACGCTTACTATCTAACTGGTTACTAAACAACAATAAGTAGCCTTTTCCTTTACTCTCTGCCAAGCTGTTGTCATTATTTTATAACGGCTTGGCAGTGTTGAGTTTTTAATTAACGCGAAAGACTCATTTACATCTTCACTACTGGGCCTATATGCTAATTATCATCAACAAATAATAAAAAGTGTGACATACAATGGCTTCTACTCAACGACCACAGATCACAGCACTGACTACGCATTGCATTTTTTTCGATGTCTATCAGTCAGGGCAAGATGTGCTTGAAACACAAAAAAAGATTTGGGCACTCGCGCAACTTTGTCGAAATTCAGGAGACTTTATTGATGTGGTGCCTGCTAATAATAACCTCACCCTTTACTTAAAAGAGTCATCTTTACTTGCTAAGTGGCAATCTTCATTACTTAGTCACTGGCATGAGATTAAAAGCAATGATTTTACCTCTACACATCATAAGCTCGCGACGGTGTATGGTGGCGATTATGGCCCCGATATTTCAGCGGTTGCTAAATACCATAATTTAACCGTAGACGACGTGGCTCAAATGCACAGCAGTGCAACGTATCATGTTTTGTTTTTGGGCTTTCAACCCGGATTTGCATACCTAGCAGGCTTAAACCCCCAGTTATACACGCCGCGCCACGAAAAACCACGCATTCATGTCCCTAAAGGCGCGGTTGCTATAGGCGGTGAGCAAACTGGCGTCTACCCCGAAGACTCTCCAGGTGGTTGGCAAATAATAGGTCATACAGATTTCAAACTGTTTGATATAAATGCACAGACACCGTGTGCAATTGCACCGGGCGATACGTTAGAGTTTGTTATTCAGGAGGTGCTAAAATGATCACCATACTCAAGCCCGGTATGCAAATGTCTATACAAGATCAAGGCCGCGTAGGTTCTCGCCATTTAGGCATTGGTCAATCAGGGTGTGTTGACCCTTATGCACAAATCATCACTAATCGTCTTGTTGGCAACCCCGATAACCATCCCGTGATTGAGATCACGCTTGGGCTTGCCGAAATACAGTTTGATAACGACTATTACATCGCCTTACATGGCACCGACATGAAAGCCACTGTGAATGGTAATGCTGTTCAACCGGGCTGGAGTTTTTATATAAAAAAAGGCGATATACTAAAGCTAAACGCAGCCCGACATGGGTTTCGAAACTATTTAGCTATTGGTGGTGACTGGCATTTACCAACGGCTATTTTAGACTCTTACTCAACTGATATTGCAGCAGGCTTTGGTGGCTTGCATGGTCATGCTTTAAAGGCGGGTGATCGTTTCGATATAACGCCTAAGTATGCAACTAAAATCGGATTAGGTGCCATGTTACCGCCAAAGAGTACACATATTCGTATTCTTGCCGGTCCGCATGCCTCAATATTACCTGATAATACATGTGATAAGTTTACAGAGCATTCATGGCATATTTCGCCTAGCAGTAACAGAATGGGCGCACGATTATTAAGCGATGAGTGTAAATTAGCGCATTCATTGTCGCTGCCCTCAATGGCAGTTATGCCCGGAAGTATTCAATTACCACCTAATGGTGAACCCATTGTTTTACTGAATGACGCGCAAACAACGGGTGGATATCCAATAATTGGTACTGTTATTGAGGCTGACTTGCGTCATTTTGCTCAGCTTAAACCCGGTGACTTCTTACACTTTGAGTTTGTTAGTCTTGAGCAAGCTCATTCAGCCCAGCAAAAGCTCGTTGCTCATCTAAATCAACTTGCAATTGCTTTAAAGTATAAAAATGCCAAAAGTTAACAGTCTAAAATGCCCTGTGTTTAAACTCGTTTGGCGTTTAATAAATGACTAACCCCTAAACCAAGTTGTCTATACAAGAGTGTATTTACTTTTCGAGACAATGTTTACAGTGAAATAAATTGTTTTTGCTGCGCCAAATTGGTGCAGCAAAAATAATTTTTACCTCGCTTATTTCATCAAATTTCTTCATTTTTACTAAAAATAATTCGTTCACTATTGTTCATACAAAGCTTTTGGATCAATCTGGTGCAAAGCCTGTGTTTTCGGTGCATAGATTATTCTTAAATAATTAAAAAACCTGTGTGACTTAGGTAATTATTTCTGTTAAAACAAAGATTCGCAGTTTTAAAATTATTGTTAACTGCGCACATAATTGGAATGAGGAGTCACTATGTGTTCAATTTTTGGGGTATTAGATATTAAATCTGATCCTGCCCAATTGCGAAGCCAAGCAATTGAGATGTCAAAACTATTAAGGCACCGCGGACCCGATTGGTCTGGCGTGTATTCATCAGAGAAAGCAATTTTAGTTCATGAACGACTTGCCATTGTTGGTGTGTCAAGTGGTGCACAGCCGCTTTATAATCCAGAGCGTACACATATTCTCGCTGTCAATGGTGAAATCTATAACCATAAAGAACTAGCGGCAAATTTAGAAACCGATTTTACCTTTCAAACTCAATCTGATTGTGAGGTTATATTAGCCCTGTACAAACAAAAGGGGCCTGAGTTTTTAGATGATTTAAATGGTATTTTTGCTTTTTGTTTATACGATGAAGAGCAAGATGCCTACCTAATCGGTAGAGACCACATTGGTATTATTCCGCTTTACACAGGTCATGACGAACATGGCAACTTTTATGTTGCGTCAGAATTAAAAGCACTATCGCCAATTTGTAAACATATTGAAGAGTTTCCACCGGGGCATTTTTTATGGAGCAAAGACGGTCAGCTACGTCGTTATTATTCACGTGATTGGCAAAGCTATGACGCGGTAAAAAACAATGATGCAAAAGTGAGTGATGTTAAAAACGGTTTAGAAGCAGCCGTTAAACGTCAATTAATGTGCGATGTGCCCTATGGTGTATTACTTTCTGGTGGGTTAGATTCGTCTGTTATCTCTGCAATTACGCAACGCTTTGCAGCAAAACGTATTGAAGACAACGACGAGTCAGACGCGTGGTGGCCTAAACTTCACTCTTTTTCGGTTGGGCTTGAGGGCTCGCCAGATTTAGCGGCAGCGCAAAAAGTAGCCGATATGATTGGCACTATTCACCACCCTATTCACTTTACCATTCAAGAAGGTATTGATGCACTGCGTGAAGTCATTTACCACATTGAAACGTATGACGTAACAACCATCCGTGCATCAACCCCCATGTACTTAATGGCACGTCAAATTAAGGCAATGGGCATTAAAATGGTGCTTTCTGGCGAGGGAGCTGATGAATTATTTGGTGGCTACTTGTATTTCCACAAAGCCCCTAACGCACAAGAGTTTCATGAAGAGCTAAATCGTAAAGTCTCTAAACTTAATATGTTTGATTGCTTGCGTGCGAATAAATCAATGGCGGCATGGGGTGTTGAAGCTCGCGTACCATTCTTAGATAAAGAGTTTGTCGATATTGCAATGCGCATTAACCCAGAAGCCAAAATGTGCAAAGACGGTAAAATTGAAAAACACATCATTCGCGAAGCATTCGATGGTTACTTACCGGATGAAGTATTATGGCGCCAAAAAGAGCAGTTTTCTGATGGTGTAGGTTATAACTGGATAGATACCCTTAAAGAATATGTGAGCATGCAAGTTAGCGATCAAGAACTTGCCAACGCAAAATATAAATACCCTATAAATACACCGGATTCAAAAGAAGCGTATTTTTATCGCAGTATTTTTGAAGATCATTTCCCTGGAGATGCATCAGCAAAGTGTGTTCCTCATGGGAAATCTGTTGCATGTTCAACACCTGAAGCACTTGCTTGGGATGAATCATTCCAAAATAATGCGGATCCTTCGGGTCGTGCTGCTGGCGTTCACAACGACGCTTATAAAAAATAGTAGCGAGAGCTGCAAGTCATAAGCTTGCAGCTTCTTTAGTATTAATCTGTTCGTTCTGAAACAATACTGTCATTAAACTTTTTTACTTTCTTCTTAACTTTGTTTAAAAACCCATCAAAAAACTGAGAAAATTGATTTTATTCGGCTATTTAGCGCCTAAAGCATTTACATTTTCCCTCTAACTCCTACACTAAAGACTACTATTTGGTACTAAATTGATTTGTCTTCAAACTATTTTCACGTTTATTGCGTAAAAATATTCTTTGGGCAAACGTGTTCCAACCGGCCATTTAGCTTTCTGCTAGATAAAATTACAACAAGAGGTATTCATGAGCGAACATCATGACAAGTACAGCATCGACAATACGGATTACACTGTCGGCCAAGACAATGTACAAAAATGGGGGTTCGATGTTCACAACCCTGTTTTTGGCATTAGTGCAGGTTTAATTGCAATCTTTTTAATTGCAACACTTATTTCAGACCCCGAAATTGCAAAAGCAACCCTTAACGGTATCAAAAACGACATTATTAATAATTTTGATGGTTTTTTTATGTGGTCAGCAAACTTATTCGTATTGTTTTGCTTTGCATTAATCATTTCACCCTACGGTAATATTCGTTTAGGTGGAAATGAAGCTCGCCCTACTCACTCGCGTATTTCATGGCTTGCCATGTTATTTGCGGCCGGTATGGGCATTGGTTTAATGTTTTGGGGCGTTGCTGAACCGGTTGCTTACTACACAGGTTGGTATGAAACACCACTCGGTGTTGAAGCAAATACCCCTGAAGCCGCAAAAATGGCTATGGGTGCAACCATGTTTCACTGGGGCCTTCACCCGTGGGCTATTTATGCAGTCGTTTCACTATCACTAGCGTTCTTTTGTTATAACAAAGGGTTACCTTTATCTATTCGCTCAATTTTCTACCCTATCTTAGGCGATAAAGCATGGGGATGGCCTGGCCACCTTATTGATATTCTGGCTGTGCTTGCGACCTTATTTGGTCTTGCCACTTCCCTTGGTTTAGGCGCTCAGCAGGCCTCTGCGGGTATTAATCATGTATTTGGGACTGATGCAGGCATCGGTTTGCAAATTGGCGTTATTACTGGTGTTACCTTGCTTGCGGTGATTTCGGTCATACGTGGTATTGATGGTGGTGTTAAACTGCTAAGTAATATCAATATGGTGATTGCCTTTGTACTGCTTGTATTTGTTGCTATTGTTGGTTTTGCTGCAGCCTTTGGTAATATCCCGAATACGGTGATGGGTTATGTCGAAAACATTATTCCACTGAGTAACCCACATGGCCGTGAAGACGAAACATGGATGCACGGCTGGACTGTGTTCTACTGGGCTTGGTGGATTTCATGGTCACCGTTTGTAGGTATGTTCATTGCGCGCGTATCTGAAGGACGTACAATTCGCGAGTTCTTAATTGCCGTATTACTTGTCCCTACTGTTGTTACTATCTTCTGGATGTCAATTTATGGTGGTATCGCAATTGAACAAGTTGTTGATAAAGTCGGTGTACTAGGTGAAAAAGGCCTAACCGATGTACCACTGGCTATGTTCCAAATGTTTGAAGCATTACCTATGTCTCAAGTGCTGTCGTTCATTGCTATTGTGCTGGTGTTAGTGTTCTTTATCACGTCTTCTGATTCTGGCTCATTAGTTATCGATTCGATTACCGCAGGCGGTAAGGTTGATGCACCTGTACCGCAACGTATCTTTTGGGCGACCATTGAAGGCGCAATTGCGGCTGCATTAGTATGGATTGGTGGAACACAAGCCATAGAGGCGTTACAAGCTGGTGCAGTATCAACCGGTCTACCTTTTACATTCGTGCTGTTACTTATGTGTGTGAGTTTAGTGCTTGGGCTTAGAACAGAGCCAAGAACTCGCTAGATAATATGGTATTAAAAAACGCCGCAATTGCGGCGTTTTTTTATTATGGGAATTATTACTTTAGTTAAATTAGTAACTCTCGTAATGGCGTGTCTGGTCGATAATGATACACTAATTGTGCCTGCAAAAGCTCAGCGGTTGCGATTGCATCCGTTAAGGCGTTATGATTTTGATATGCAGGTAACGAATAACGAGTTCGTGAGTCAGCTAATCTTACCGAGTCTAATTTACTGTTAAATAAACGCCCTATTAATCCCTGTTTCGCTTTGAGCGCTCTTCTTTCAAGTTCTAGGGTGTCTATTACTGCAAACTCTAAACCTTCACCTAATCGTGCGTTTAACGCTTGATACAGGAAGTGGCGTTCAATAGGCGCAAAATGCACAACAATCACTTTACCAGCTAATGCGGCTAATAACGGCTCAATTATCGACGAGAAGTCAGGCGCGCCAGTTAATTCGGAGTGTGTAATGCCATGAATGACTATTGACTCTTCATCGAGCTTTTGCCTTGGTTGAACAAGCCAATGTGCACTGTCTTTGCAATAAATTCGTTTTGATGTGAACGGCACCAGTCCGACACTAACAATATCGTCTTTATCAAAATTTAGACCGGTCGTCTCAAAATCTAACGCTACGAGGGGTACTTCACTAATCGGTAAATTAAGGTCGTTTACCGCACTTTGATAAAAATGTTGTATACAAGGATGACGACTCGTCGCTGATAGCGCTTTATAACGCGCAGGCCAGTTTTGTTTTGCGCTATTAGTGGTCATTACTTCACACCTGAATTAGCTGAATAACGGAATTTTAAGAAGTTCTGTGCTTTATCTAAAATCGCAAACGCTTCTTTTAAATTTCGCTGTTCAAAAGGCGATAGCAAATGTGGCTCTAAATCGTTGTCGGGCGCTTCATCTAGCTTTTCTATTTGCCAAGCCTGATGACGAATACGGATCATGGCGATATATTCAAGGGCATCTCGTAAGTCTTGCGCTTTTCCTTCTGGTAATAACTTGGCATCAATTATATCTTCAAGTCGTTCAAATGAGTTTTGCTTACGGCTGCCTATCGCTAAAGCATGCACACGGATTACATCAGACAAAGGGGCTGTGCCACGACGTTTTAAGTTCATTGAGCGTTTATGTTGACCATTATGCTCTAATACAAAGTCTTTAAAAAAGCCCAGTGGAGGCGTTCTATTACGTGCGTTAGCTGCCATATTCGCTAAGAAACGCTTATTGCTGCGCCCTTCTTTAGCAATAAACCGTTTTAGTTCCTCTGCCCATTTGGTTTTGCCGTAAACACCATCAAGATCAAAAAATATTGAACTGTGCAATAATGCTTGTGGTTTTGGCTCTGCTATCCAACTAGCAAATTGTTCTTGCCACTGCTCCCGCGTTAAACGCCATTTTTTAAATGACGCCATAATTTCACCATCGCAGTACTTATAACCACACTCAGCCAAGCCATCACAGACAAAGTCAGCAAGTTTTTGAAAATATTCATCATGTAGAGATTCATCAAAACTATTGTCTAGAATAATGGCGTTGTCTTGATCTGTAACGATTAATTGCTCATCCCTTGCCATTGACCCCAGTGCAATGAAGCAATAAGGCACAGGAGGCGGACCAAACTTTTCTTCGGCTAAATCGAGTAGACGCTGTTTAAATGTTCGCCCTATCACCGCCATGGCAGTGCCAATCATATGAGAATTCGCATCTTCATTAACCATTCGCACAAATACATTAGGCAACTGGCGCGCATAATAAGCTAAGTCTTCAACAGATTGCTGAGCAAGAATGCCACGCACCAGTAATAAACTACTTTGCGATTCATAGCGCAAAATATCTGATAACGAAATAACCCCAATGGGTTTTTTCTTAATAACAACGGGTAAGTGATGAATATTATCTCTGAGCATCGCTAGTACGGCTTCAAACACGTAGGCGTTGCTATCGAGTAATACAAGATCAGTCTGCATTATTTGCTGAGCATGAGCTTCGTAACTTAATCCTTGTGCAATAACACTGGAACGTAAATCGCGGTCAGTTATGATGCCAACAACTTGGCCATCGTCATCATCAGGGTCATCGCTAATGGGTTTATCAGCATCAGTAACCAATACTGACGACACCGACTCTTGTGTCATCAACTGCGCAACAAACTGAACTGTTGCATCTTTTGCGACCGTGACCACATCTCTGTGCAGTAATGACTTTACTTTTGCGGTAGTTAAATCATTGCTATCGGCTTGCTCGACGATAGCTTGGTGCAAACGTACATTACCATCAGCCTCAAAGAAATCTGCAAATGGCTCGTATTCGTCGCAATACTGGTTAAACAACTCCACATTAATGCAATAAACAAGTGTGTCTTCGAGTGCTTTTGCCGGAAAACGTACTTTACGATTCATTAGCAAACCCATTTGGCCAAATATGCCCCCCACCGTTAAGCGGTTATATAATTCACCATCACGGCGATACATTTCCACGGCACCGGTACGAATAACATATAAATCGGCTATGTCGTCACCGTAATTTAATATCTCGGTGCCAGCACGAAAATAAGCAATTTCAATTTGCGACGCTAATTTATTTATTGCCTCTTCTGGTAAGTCATCAAATGGAGCATGATCACTTAAAAATTGTGCAATATCGATGTGTTCGGCTTGCATACGCATACCTAGATTGGGTGTTTTTATTGATTGTGGAGGTAATTGGCTATTTTTTCAAAGAAAAATAGCCAATTAAGGTCGATTAAGCGTTTTCTAACTCATCGGCAAGGTGTTTAGACTCATCACCACGAGGTTTGGTAAAACGTGCTAAACCAAGGTAAATAACGGGGGTTAAATAAAGCGTGAATAATACCGCTAAGGCTAAACCACCAAACACCACCCATCCAATGGCATTACGCGCTTCGGCACCAGCTCCTGTCGACAAAATAAGCGGCAACGCACCCAGTAAGGTAGATACCAACGTCATAGCAATCGGGCGTAAACGAACTAACGCAGCTTCTTCAACAGCGACCCTCACTGAGCGACCTTGGTCACGTAATTGGTCAGCAAACTCCACCAGCAGTATCGCATTCTTAGCAATTAAGCCAATCAACATAACTAAGCCTATCTGCGAGTAAATATTTAATGACGTACCCGTTAAATACAAAGCCAAAATAGCCGACGTGATACCAAAAGGCACCGTGATCATAACCACAATCGCACTGTTTACGCTTTCAAATTGTGCCGCGAGCACGAGTAAAACAATTAAAAAAGCCAATACGTAGGTTAACAGTACTTCATTAGCGGTTTCTTCAAATGTAAGTGCTTCGCCTTTAAAGGCAAGGCTAATACCATTCGGTAAGTTAGTCTCGGAGATGTCACGAATTTTGGTGACCAATTCAGCGATAGTGACATTTTCGGGTAGTTCCATACTTAGCTCAATTGCACGACGCTGTGCGTGGCGCTCAAGCTCAGCTGCCACGCCTTCTTCAGTAATCGTTGCAACACTGCTGAGCGGCACAAGCTGACCATCTCGCGCCCCAACGTATAAGTTGGCCAGATCATTTGGATTAGTAATGGTTTGATTTTGTGCCTGCAACATAATAGGAATTGATTGATCACCAATGTTTAAATCAGCAATATCATCACCATTTATCGCCGCTCTTAACGTGATTGAAATATCACTTAAAGACACACCAAGCTCCTCTGCACGGCGTCTGTCTATATTAACCCGTAACTGTGGCTGCGACGGTTGGTACGAAATTCTCACTGGCGCAACCTCTGGAATTGCGTTTTCTATTTCAGCTGAGAATGCCTGCGCTGCTTTAAATATTTCTAAATAATCTTGGCCAAGCAGCGCCAGCTCAATGCCACCCCCTTGACCACGCAAATTTAGACTGTTTGAACCACCAGGGTAACCAGCTGCACCAGGAATATTACCCAGCGGTCCACGTATTTTATTAATGATTTCTTGCTGACTAAAGTGACGCTCATCCCAATGCTTTAAAGGCACGGTAATGAATACAATATTGGGATCCCATTGCCCAACAACGGTATATATTGACTCAATTTCGCCACTTTCTACAAAAGGCAGTAATATATCTTCCATTTGCACGGCTTGCCTATCCATAAAGTTAAGGCCGACCCCGTCGGGGCCACGCGCAAAAATTCGAATTTTGCCTCTGTCTTCTGTGGGCAATAATTCGTTATCAAGGTTCATATACAGTGCACCTGAGCCCGCAGCGACAATTAAGCACACAAAAAATGTAATCCATGCATGGTCTAATACACCATGAATCGTGCGTTTATAAACAGCCGCTAAGCCATGCCCAAGTTTTGCAAATGGATGAAATCCCCCTTGCTTTAATTTAAGTTTAGAGGTTAATGCAGGGACTAAAGACAATGCGACAAAACTAGAGATAATCACTGCGCCCGCGAGCACTCCACCAAATTCACGAAACAACCGCCCCGCTGTTGATGGTAAAAACGCAATAGGTACAAATACTGCGGCCAATACAGCCGTGGTGGCCACCACCGCAAAAAATACTTCGCGAGTACCAATTACCGCAGCGGCTCGCCGCCCAAGTCCTAGGCCGCGTTGACGTTGAATATTTTCACTCACCACAATCGCATCATCAACAATTAAACCTGTCGCTAATACTAAAGCCAGTAACGTTAATATGTTGATTGAGAAACCCAACGCCCATATCAGCGCGAGCGATCCAATTAAAGCAACGGGAATCGCAAAAGCAGGCACCAGTGTTGCGCGCCAAGAGCCAATAAACACCCACAGCGTTATAACAACTAGCAACACGGTGAGTAACAACGAGTTGATTACTTCGTCTACTGAGCTGCGAATAAACTGTGCGTCGTCGGAGGTGAGCGTAAATTCCATTTCGGGGAATCGCACACGCATTTTTTCAATCAGTGTTAATACTTCATCTGAAATTTCAATGGTGTTCGACTGGGCTTGACGAATAATCTCCATGCCAATAACAGGTGTGCCATTTAATCTTACGAACGAACGAGGATCTGCAGGGCCAAAATACACAGCGGCGACATCGCCGATACGCGTGTCATCACGAACAATAATATCTGCGACTTGTTCTGCTGAAATTGAAGTGGCATCAGCACGGACGATGACTTGTTGATCGCTCGACTTTAAACTCCCTGCCGGAACATCAAACGGCGCTTGGCGTAATACATTAGCAATGTCGGGCACAGTGAGATTAAAGCTGCTTAATTTAAGGGGATCGATTCTAACCCTTAAAACTCGTTCACGGTCACCATTTAAACGTACATCAGCCACACCGGGAATGGTTAAAAATTGCGGGGCTAAGTCTACATCAACGCGTTCGGTCAGTGCTTCAAGAGATAATGTATCACTCGAAACAGTTAGTGACACAACCGCTTCAGCGTCGTTGTCGGCCTTAATAATTGATACCCGTTCAACTTCTTCGGGAAGTTCGCGTTGTACCCGTGCAACCGATTCACGCGTTTCGTTTGCAGCATCATCTAAGTTAACACCCGGGCGAAATTCGACCACGATACGTGCGTTGTTTTCTTCACTTTGCGCGCGAATCGACTTTACCCCACTTACACGTGCGACTGCACCTTCAAGTTTACTTGTTACTTCGGTATCAACTGTTTCAGGTGAACCACCCGGAAACGACGCTGACACCGTAATGCGTGGCCTGTCTACATCTGGAAGCTCTCGTACTTCTACGCCAGCAATCGCAGCAATACCCGCAATAATGATCAATAAGTTCAACACCACTATTAAAACAGGTCGGCGAATTGCCATTGACGGCAAGTCTTCCATCATTGGTTGTTGCTTCATCATTACTCCTTGGCAAGCTTAACGTCGTTAGCAAATGTCAGCTCTTGGTTAGGGCGTAATCGTTGTACCCCCTCTGTCACTAACAAGTCGCCTTTATTTAACCCCCCTGATACGAGCAATCGCCCTGCTAAACGCTGCTCAATTTTTACATCAACACGGGTTGCTTTTTTATCGACACTTTTCCATACATACGGACCTGCGGCACCCCACATCATGGCTGCTTCTGGGACTACAGCATATTCATCGCCTCGAATATTAATGTGCACGCGAAAGCTCATGCCTGGCATAAACTGCTTTTCATTGTTATCTAGTTTTGCTTTGGTTCTTATCGTGCGTGTTTGTGCATTGATACGTGAGTCTAACTCAGCCACTGTTGCGGTATACACTTTATCACCTAACCATGGAATAACCTCTACCTCAGACTTCTGCTTAAGCACAGAAATTGCGGCCTCAGGCGCATTAAAATTAATATACAGCTGAGAAATGTCATCGATGGTCGCTATTGCAGTTTGTGCGGTGATCCTGTCCCCAACTTCTACATCGGTAAGGCCCATTACGCCGCTGAAAGGCGCCCGGATCTCACGATCTTCACGTTCAGTTTTAGCGTGCATTAACTTTACTTTTGCTAGTTCATAAAGGGTTTTAGCATCATCTAAATCGCTTTGCGGAACAGCACCTCGGGCATGACTCTCTTCAAGCCTTTTCATGGTGCGCTCGGCATCTTTTAAGGTAATTTCAGCTTCTTTAAGGGCGGCTTGTTGTCTGCGTGAGTCTAGTTCGAGTAATAAATCACCTTTTGACACATTATCGCCCGGTTTAAAATACACCGCGGTCACTCTGTCACCCACTGCGGGGTACAACGTAACTGAATGAATCGCCTCTGCGTTTCCAACGGCTTTAATTTGCTGTTTTGCTTTTTCAGTTGTAACGGGTTCAACAACCACATTGGCCGCCTGTGCAACAGATATGCAGGAAATACAGGCGATTAAGGTCCATGAATATAATTTGCCAATTGTCAAAAGTTCACCTAAATAAGAATCGTTTTAATTGTTACGAAGTGTAACAGCTTTGTGATCAATAAAAACAAGACTTCGTTTAATAAACAAAATGATGAGGCGAAATTAATAATACCTGTGCTTATATTCAAGTGCTCTGCTTCAAGGTAATAAATCCTATCGAAAGCGATGTAAAACAGTGCACCTATTTAGTCGTTAAATGGGGTGTGTTATCACGGTGATATTTAGCCACTTACTGGCATTAATTAGCTGTATGAGTGGCAAATAATTTTTAGGTCATAAAAAAGCCCCAGACTATGCTGAGGCTTGTATATTATGCATTAGAAGTGGAAACTTATTGTTGGCGCTGTGCTTCTTTTTGCGCTTTTTTAGCTTCTTTACGTTTACGAAGTACTTCTTGAGCTTCGTTGCCAATGTGGCCTTCGCCACGAGCTTGTGCTAATTCGATTTGCTTTTGACGCTCAGCAAAACGAGCACGCTGCTCTTCTGTTAGGCTGTCGTGACAGTGATGGCACGATACACCTTCCATGTATTCTGGCTTTAACTTTTCGTCTTCTGTGATAGGCATACGGCACGCATGACATTGGTCGTATGAACCTTTTTGTAAGTCGTGATTAACCGCTACACGGTTATCAAATACAAAACATTCACCTTCCCACATGGTTTCTTCTTTTGGTACTTCTTCTAAGTACTTAAGAATACCGCCTTCTAAATGGAAAACTTCGTCGAAACCTTGTTCTTTCATATACGCCGTTGATTTTTCACAACGGATACCACCCGTACAGAACATAGCCACTTTTTTGTGCTTTTCAGGGTCAAGGTTTTCTTTAGCCCACGCAGGGAATTCACGGAACGTTTTAGTTCGTGGATCGACCGCGTTTTGGAAAGTACCAATTTCGATTTCGTAATCGTTACGCGTATCGATTAAGATCACTTCAGGGTCTGAAATTAATGCATTCCAGTCAGCTGGTTTTACGTATGTACCCACTACTTCACGCGGGTCGATACCTTCAACACCCATGGTTACGATTTCTTTTTTCAGTTTAACCTTAGTGCGGTAAAACGGACATTCATCGTCGTATGACTCTTTAGTCACAATGTTGTCTAGGTTTGGTTGTGTATCTAACCATGCAAGTAGATTGTCGATACCTTCTCGCTTTGCAGACACCGTACCGTTAATACCTTCAGCCGCTAATAACAAGGTACCGCGTACTTCATTTTCTTCCATCACATTGAGTAATGGTTGGCGAATTGCTTCAAAATCTGGAAGGGCTACAAATTTGTAGAGTGCGCACACAACGAAGTGTTCGCTGGTTACATTGTCTTTATGTACAGCAGTCATAGGTTACCTTTTGCTTTAAATGCCATAATTGGCGTTAACCGAATCGCAAATCCGGCGCATTGAGGGCGCGTATTTTACGCGAATTAACACTAATTGCAAAAACTCTAACGAAATAGCTGTGTTTTTACTGTCTCCAACTATGGCAAGTACGTTATAATAAACACGATTTACTAATTTTGCTCATCGGAGATTAAGCATTGCATTTTACTGAACTTGGGATTGATACACGCCTCGAAAAACAACTTGCGCATCAAGGCATCACCCAGCCCACCGATATTCAAGCTCACGCGGTACCAACAGCTATCGCGGGCCATGACATTTTTGCACAGTCAAAAACAGGGTCGGGCAAAACGCTGGCGTTCTTATTACCCGCTGTACAGCGCGTAATGAAACAAAAAGCACTCAGTAAACGAGATCCTCGCGTTTTAATAGTGGCCCCTACTCGCGAGCTGGCTACTCAAGTGTATAGCCAACTTAGGCTACTAATTGCTGGCACAAATATAAGCGCGGTGAAAATTTTAGGTGGTGAAAACTTTAACGACCAAATTAAGGCGCTTCGTAAAGACCCTCATTTTGTTGTGGGCACACCGGGTCGTCTTGCTGACCATTTAGGGCAACGCTCATTGCAGCTTTCGGGCCTTGAATTACTCATTTTCGATGAAGCAGACCGTATTTTAGATTTAGGCTTTACCGAGCAAGTTAAAATGATCAACGAACTTGCCGATCATCGTTTACGTCAAACTTTATTGTTTTCGGCGACGCTAGATCATGCACAGGTAGATGCTCTATCACGTAACTTATTACGTTCACCAAAACAAATTTTATTAAGTGCCTCTAACGAGCAGCACAGCGACATAACGCAAAAGCTTTATTTAGCGGATCACCTTGATCACAAAGAAGCCCTACTTGAGCACTTTGTAAAACAAGACGATGTTGGTCAGTGCATTATCTTTACTGCAACCCGCGCCGACACCCAACGTTTAAGCCAATGGCTAAATGATAAAGGCTTTAAAGCGCAAGCGCTTGCTGGCGATTTAACGCAAACAAAACGTTTGGAGATCATGGACGCTTTCAGTCGTGAGAATTTTAAAATATTAATTACCACCGACGTCGCATCACGTGGTCTTGATTTATTAAGTGTTACTCACGTCATTAACTTTGATTTACCTAAACATGCCGAAGAATACGTTCACCGTATTGGCCGTACAGGACGCGCCGGTTTTAAAGGCACTGCAATATCGCTTGTCGGTCCAAAAGACTGGCCTAGCTATAAAGCAATTAAAGCATTCTTAAATGATGAACTTAGCTTTTTCACCGTCGAGGGCTTAGTAGGTAAATTTAAAGGCCTACGCGAGAAAAAAGCGGATACTGTTTGGAAAAAAGCAGAAGAAAAAATATCTGCAAAACCAGTGAAACCTAAACGTAAAGCCGCTCCTAAAAAACCAAAAGCGCCAGTTAAACCCCCTATTGATGTGGATGGTTTTTCACCTATGCGTCGTAAGAAAAAACCAGAACAGGAATAATAATGAGCATTCTTGGAACTACCCAAACATTATTCGTTAACGAAATATCAAACGAAGGCGCCTATTTAGATGGCCGCGATTTAGGTGAAGTGTTTTTACCTAGCAAAGAAATTGAATACGAAATTGAAGCTGGCGACAGTGTTCAAGTATTCATTTACCTTGATCATGCTGGCCACCCGACTGGTACCACTAAAAAGCCACTTGCTCAAGTTGGCGAATACGCCCTATTGCGCGTCAAAGCAATTAACAACACCGGTGCATTTATGGACTGGGGTTTAGAGAAAGATGTGCTTGCACCATACAACGAACAAAAGCCAAAAATGAAAGAAGGCTTTTCGTATTTAGTACGCTTATACCTAGATAACGCCAGTCAGCGTATTTGTGCATCAAGTAACTTTAATAAGTTTTTATCAAAAGATGAGCCTAACTATGCACCAATGGAAGAAGTTGAGTTAATTGTTGCGGGCAAAACAGACCTAGGTTACAAAGTACTGGTTAACGAAGCACACATTGGTGTGGTGTATTACAACACAGTATTCAAAAAGTTATTCGTTGGCCAACGCTTAACTGGTTACATTCAAAAAGTACGTGAAGATGGAAAGATTGACGTACTACTCGAAAAACCAGGCATGGGTAAAGTAAACGACCTTAGCGAAAAAATTCTAGATAAATTAAAAGCCGAAGGCGGTATTTTACACCTAGGTGACAAATCTGACCCAGAAGCAATTAGAAAAACCTTTTCGACCAGTAAAGCAAACTACAAAAAAGCCATCGGCGGTTTGTTTAAACAAGGTTTGATTGATATTGAAGCCACGTCAATTAGGTTGAAATAAGCTACGAGCTACGAGCTACGAGCTACGAGCTACGAGCTACGAGCTACGAGCTACGAGCTACGAGCTACGAGCTACGAGCTACGAGCTACGAGCTACGAGCTAACAAGATTATTGATATATATGAAAAAGAGTAAAGTGAAAGCTTTACTCTTTTTTTATTGGTTTTGATAGCTGTAACAAATAGGCGCGGTAAATTTTCTAACACTATAATGCCCCTTTATGTGTTTCGACTGCGCTTTACCTCAGAGTATGGTTTGAAGTTTGACCTACTTTTACTATCACCAATACATCGAGTAATGTGTACAAATTATCTCATGCCTAACCCCCATCCTCTCTGTATATAAGAGGATGGATAGATTGTAATCCTGTACAATCAGGTGCAGCCAAGAGGTGACTGTATTGTTCTAGATTAACTTGAAAACACTTCTTTCAAGTGTGCTTTATACCTATCAAAGTCGTTTTCTACCTGAGGGTTTTTAATGACATCATTACACATAAAGGTGCCCAAAGGAGACATGCCCAAAAACTGATGAGCTTTATGAAATGGCAAGTACACACCGTCAACACCTACCCCTTCAAAAAACTGAGAAGGATCAGTAAACGAATCTTGTGGGGCATTCCATGTAACCGAAAGCATATACTTTTTGCCTTGAAGCAACCCACCAGAACCATATTTTTTGTCGCTATCACTTCTTGTTCTCCCATCGCTTTGATACAAACGACCATGACCAAGGGTAAACACGTCATCAATATACTTTTTCACAATCCAAGGGGCTCCCATCCACCATGCAGGATTTTGGTGGATTACGACATCTGCCCATAACCATTTTTCAATTTCAGTTTCTATATCGTAGCCACTATCGACTTCAGTAACTTTGACATCATGGTTTAACTCGATTAAACATCCATGTGCTAGTTCTACCAACCTACGATTAAGTGTTCCTTCAGAGTGAGCAAACTTTTTACCGCCGTTGATAATTAATACATTACTCATTTTAATCATCCCATTCTGGAGCAAGACCATCAGGGCTCACTTGACGCCCATTGCGTTCAAGACCATCGATCAAATCAATGTCTTCAATCGTCAATCCGAGTTGCTTTGCTTGCAGGTTGCTGATGAGATTTTCGCGTTTGGTTGACGATGGGATCACGGCAAATTCCTTGGCTAATGCCCACGCCAACACTACTTGCGCTGGTGTTGCTTTGTACTTACCTGCAATATCAATAATCAAAGATTCCTTTAAAACTTCACCATAGGCTAATGTCATGTAAGAGGTTACTTGTATACCGTTTTCTCGCATATATGAGACTAATTTCTGGTTTTGCAAGTATGGACTTAGCTCAATTTGGTTTGTAGCAATATTTTCTTTGCCTACTGCATCGAAGGCTTTGTGTAACAACTCAATATTGAAATTTGACACCCCAATTTCTTTAGTTAGCCCAAGGGATTTTGCCTCTAGCAGAGCCTGCATATACTCTTCGATATTTTCACTCTCACCAGGCCAGTGAATTAGTGTTAGATCCACATAGTCCATTTTCAGTTTCTCTAGACTTTCCTTGAGGCTTGGGATGAGTTCAGCCTTAGACATATTGTCTACCCAGATTTTGGTTGTGATGTACAACTCTTCTCTAGGTATGCCAGAATCCACTAATGCTTCTCCAATGCTCGCTTCATTACCATAGATTTGAGCAGTATCAATCGCGCGATAGCCAACTTCTAATGCGTTTAATACTGAACTTTTTACCACCTCGCCCTCTAAGCGAAAAGTGCCTACACCAAATGAAGGTACTGTCATAACGTCTCCAAAGTTTTTATGTTGTTGCTGTGAGTACTAACTTTACTTGGCAGGACTAATTCATTAAAGTTAATATTAATCAATTTTTAATTTACAAAAGGTAACGAATGAAATCGACTTTGGATGAGATGAAGGCACTAGTCGCTGTTGTAGATACAGGAACGGTACGAGGGGCGTCAGAAATTCTTTCTATTACACCAGCTGCAGTGAGCAGAACTATCTCAAGACTGGAAACAAAACTAGAAACTACGTTATTGAGTCGTACTACTCGTAGGTTAAGTGTTACGTCAGAAGGAAGAATTTACCTAAAAAGAGTTCGAAAAATACTCGAAGAAGTTGATTTCGCAGAGGATCAATTAAGAGTCCAAAAAGATAAGCCTTCAGGTCTTTTACGAATTAATGCAGCAACGCCCTTCGCAATTCACGGACTTGCACCTTGTATTACCCATTACCAAACGCTGTACCCTGACGTTGAAATCGAACTGAATACAAGTGAAGAGAATATTGATTTAGTCGGAAAACAAACGGATATTGCTATCCGTATTGGTCAACTTAAAGATTCAACATTGAGAGCTGTATTTATTGGTAGCAGCAGAATACGCATTGTTGCTAGCCCTGAGTATCTAGAGAAATTTGGTGCGCCAAGTTGTATTGATGAACTATCCAGCCATAGGCTATTGGGATTTAGTAAGCCTGAGATTTTGAAAAATTGGCCACTCATGAATGAAAACGATAAGGTTTTTAAAGCAACGAGTAACTTGCAAGCAGATAATGGTGAGGTAATTCGACATTTAGCGTTAAGTGGAGCAGGCATCGCATGCTTATCTGATTTTATGACATATAGAGATAGGAAAAATGGCAGTTTGGTAGAGCTGTTCAAGGATTCTTCTCTCAGAATAGAGCAACCTATTCATGCCATTTACTATAAAAACTCAGCAACATCTCTGCGAATTTCATCATTTATCGAGTTTATCAAAAGTAACCTTAAAATTGATAATAATGAGTTCATGTAGCTCTTCCTTATCACCAGAGCTACACATTAGATTGAGTGATTTTCCATACTTTTAGTAATCCGTACGTTACTAATTTAGTGATGTCACTGACACGAAAATGTCCATCTTCGTTTCAACTATTCTGGCTGAAACGTTTTTGTCCAAAAACCACTGAGTAAATGCTCTATAGGTTGGCTTTGAGTGAATAGCGAACCTAAGCCCATGTCTGCCGAATAATTGAATTAAAAGTATCATAACGAGCAGGTAATACTCTGTTTTTTTTACAGACCAAATATAAACTTTCTATTACTGGTTGTTTAGGTTTGAAAACCTTTAAACGTTTAGGGAGATAAAAACTGTCAACGGCACTTTTGGGTAATACGGTAAAGCCAATGCCTTGAGCGATTGGTTCTAAGATTTGGCTAATTTGGTTAATTGAACCGACAACAGGAATTTTGCTAACATCTAGTTGTGTTAATTCTTGTTCTAATGATTGCTTAAAATACAAAGACAAATAATGTTCGGCATCTGGATGATTGATTAGCCCTAACTCTGAAAATAATCGCTCCCAGCTATTATTAACATTAGCTTTTTGGGGCAAAATCAAACACAGCTCTTCTTTGCCAAGCTCTTCAAAATCAAAGAAACTTTCATTGGGTATATTGGTCACAATTCCTTGGTCAATATGTCCGTTTTTGATATCAGCCAAAATTTGATGATTAGGGGCTGCTTTAATATTAATGTGAATGTTGGGATGTTGATTTTGAAGTGGTAATAACCTTGGGTAAAGTAGTAACGCCACTGAACCAGAGCAAGCTAAGGTGCATTCTCCTGATAAAGGGTCATCAAAGCTTAGTTGCTCAAAGAGAAACTTTTCATTCCTTATTAACGCTTTCGCATGGTTGTAAACCAACCGACCTTGCTCAGTAATTGAAAATGACTTCTTCTCTCTTTTAATTAACTTACATCCACACGCCTCTTCGAGTTTGTTGATGTGCTGGCTAACTCCCGGTTGAGTCATATAAAGTTTTTCGGCGGTTTGTGTAAAGTGCCCAACATCAACAAGCGTTATAAACGTTTCTAACCAAACAGGATTTAGCATACTACCCTTTCATAACTTTAAATTATCATTTTCATAATAATCGATAATTTCATTTTATCAATAAGCGTTCATATAATTTACTCATTAATTAGATTTTATATTTCAGCAATATCTAGGAGAAAATTATGAAAATGAATCATGTTGGTATTATGGTTGGCGATATGGACAAAGCGGTTGAGTTCTACACTAAAGCGCTAGGCCTTAGAATTGTAATGAATAACATCAGAGTTATAGAAGAGCGAAAATCAGCAATCGGTCGCATGTGTATTGCGGTATTCGGTGAAGGCTTCAAAAGTTTTAATATTGCTCACTTAGTAACTACTGATGGTATCGGTGTTGAGCTGTTTGAAATGGTTGACCGCGAAGAGCGCCACAACGTTGATTTCTCGCGCCTTGGTATCTTCCATTTCTGTTTACAGTTACCAAAGGAGCAGTTTGAAACAGCAATTAAACGTGTTGAAGAGTATGGTGGCAGAGTTCGCATGGATATCCACCGTTATCATCCTGAAGATGAACTAAAGCAAGCGCAAATGGTTTACCTAGAAGACCCATTTGGCAACCTATTTGAGTTTTACTCTCACTCTTACGAAGATACTTATGCTTCAGACTACGAATAACATAAAGGAGTAGAAAATTTTCTACTCTTTGTTTGTTGTTTCTGCAGAGGTGTTTGTTCATTTTTGTTGTTCATGTGTTGTTTAAAGTAGACGTACACTACTTGTTAATTCTGCATGGTCACAACGTGTATACAGCACGCAATAGTAATTAAAGGCTTATATCATCGGAGACTTTGGAGTTTAAGAGCAAGACTGAATAATTTTGAAATGAAGTGAGTCAATAGATGAGTAAAATCACTATTCATGAATTAGGCTAATTATTAAGCAACTTTTGTTTCATAAAATCAATAAATGCACGGTTTTTATTAGTCATGTATTTACTTTGCACAAACTGTAAGCAAATATCCCCCTGATAATTAAGCCCTTAAACAAAAAGAGCAAAGTAAAAACTTTGCTCTTTATTCAGATTAAATAACGCAGGTTATTTTAGCGAGTCATTAATTTCTTTTAGTGTTGCCACTGGGTCTGCAGATTGGGTGATTGGGCGGCCAACGACTAAATAATCGCTGCCATCTTCAACAGCTTGCTTTGGTGTCATAATGCGTTTTTGGTCACCAGCATCGCTACCTGCAGGGCGAATACCTGGGGTAACCAGTTTAAAGTCTGCGCCTAGCTCTGCTTTTAACTTTTTCGCTTCTTGCGCTGAGCACACTACTCCATCAAGGCCTGATTCTTTAGCTAGTTTTGCTAGGTAGATAACCTGCTCTTCAGGTGTTTTATCTACACCTAAGCGAGTAAGTTCGGCGGCATCCATGCTGGTTAATACTGTTACTGCAATCAATAATGGTGCGTCATCACCAAACTGCTCTAATGCTTGCTTTGCTTTGGTCATCATTTCAACGCCGCCAGAAGCATGCACGTTAACCATCCATACACCCATTTTTGCAGCTGCTGTAACAGCTTTTGCAACGGTGTTTGGAATATCATGAAATTTCAGGTCTAAGAAAACATCAAACCCAAGATCTATTAGTTCTTTTACAAAGCTAGGGCCAAAATACGTGAACATTTCTTTGCCTACTTTAAGGCGACACGTTTCAGGCGATAATTGCTTTACAAACGTAAGCGCTGTTTGTTGATCGTCATAATCAAGGGCAATTAATACTTTTTTTGAATCTTCGACAGACATAACTTTCCTAAAAAACTAATGGACTAATATGAATTAAAAACCGTCTATGCCACGGCTTGGAACAATTGTTTCCCAGTGTTTACAAGATGGACACACCCAATAGATGGTATGACTGGTAAAGCCACAATGCTGGCACTGAAAATCAGGTTTGGTTGCGATATAAGAGGTAACCAATTTATCAATTTGATCTAATACATCTTTAATATCGTTATTTTGTTTCGCGAGCAGTTGTAATAAAAAGCTGAAACCACGGATCGTGGGATGGCGCTTTAAACTGTCAGTTAAAAATTTAATGGCTTGCTCAATATGCCCTTGTTCAAGGAGTGCTTGGCAATGCTTTATTTTTATTAATACTCCCCCTTTTTCGAGCAGTTCATTCAGTAAATCATGAAATTGATGCGTTAAGTTAAGTTTGTCATAACTCATCGCCAGCTCTTCAATAAACACAGGGGCAAAAAAGGTAAACTGGCTAATTAGCTCTCGCCAGTAGTAAATTGCTTTCACATAATCTTCTTTGGTAAAAGCGCTGTGGCCGAGCTCATACAAAGGGCGAATAGCTTTGTGGTTTAAGCTAATCGCCTTGCGCATAATTTGTGTATCGTTGTCTTGTAAAGCGGCTTCACAATAAAAATTAGCAATGGCTTTAACATGCTGCGGTTTTGTAAATAGCTCACTGTGCGCCTCGTACATGTTAATGCCTTTATCCCACTCTCGCGTTTGCGAATATAGGTTAATAATAGGCTCTAAGGCTTCTTTGTATCCGGCTTTCACAAGCCAGACTAAATGCTCTTCCGCACCATCTAACAGCCCTGCCATAATATAATCTTCGGCAAGCTCTAAACGGCTGGAGGCTGCTTGTTGTTCATCTAAACTGGGGTGTTTTAATAACAGCTCATGAATTTTAATTGCACGGTCTAACTCGCCACGACGGCGAAACATGGTCGCCAATGTTGAATAGTGTTCAACGGAGTCTGCTGCAACTTCAAGAAGATTAATTAAGTGTTCTAAGCCTTGGTCTTCTTCTCTGTCTAAGAGAAACTTTAGGCCTTTAGAATATTCAGAGGTGATTTGGCGATTAAGCTGATGAGCTTGGTTTTTAGCACTGTTTTTACCCATTATCCAGCCGTAACCGGCTGCAACGGGTAAAAGTAAAAACAGAAGCTCAATCATGATTAGGTGTCTTTATTAGCAACAAGCTTTTTATTGTTTTTTTCAGGCGCTAACTTTTTCTTTAAGCGATAATTTTGCCACTTTAACTGCGAAAACAGTGTAAAGCTTATAAAACAACCAATGGCGACACCTAAAATAAAGCAGATACTTATTACAACAGCTAAGGGCAACGTATTACTGGCAATTAAATAATTGATTTGCACAAGTTGTGGATTTTGTGAACCAAGTACAAATGCAATAAATAAGCACAGCGCTATTAATACAATTTTTAATACCCTAAACAAGTAACTACTCCTGTATAAAACTAGGCAATACTCGCATTTACGCGGTCACGTAATTCTTTACCTGGTTTAAAATGTGGTACGTGCTTACCGTCTAGCTCAACTGTTTCGCCAGTCTTTGGATTACGACCTGTGCGCGGAGAACGATAATGCAATGAGAAACTTCCAAAGCCACGGATCTCGATACGATCTGAGCTAGATAATGAACCGGCCATTTGTTCAAGAATTTCTTTAACGGCATTTTCAACATCTTTCACTGGAATGTGTGCGTGTTGTTCAGCTAGTTGTTCTATCAATTCTGACTTAGTCATAACGTTTCCTTAAAAAGAGATAAAGGAAGGGCAAAACTGCCCTTCCAATTAAAGACTATAGATTAGTCTTTTTGAGCATTTTTGAATGCTGCAGCCATTGCGTTTTCAAACGCTGGCTCTTCTTTCTTAAGCTTCTCTAGTACTTCTTTCTCTTCTGCTTCGAAAAGAGCTTTAACAGATAAGCTTAAAGTGCGGTTCTTACGATCAACACCAACGTATTTCGCTTCGATTTCGTCGCCTGCAGAAACTACAGTAGTAGCATCTTCAACGCGCTCTTGAGCGATATCAGCTACACGGATGTAACCTTCAACGCCTTCGATTAGCTCAACAGTTGCGCCTTTCGCATCAACTTCAGTCACTTTACCTTTAACAATAGCACCTTTTTTGTTTGCGTCCAGGTAGTTATTGAAAGGGTCAGCTTCGATTTGCTTAACGCCTAGAGAGATACGCTCACGCTCTGGGTCAACTTGCAATACGATAGCAGTGATTTCGTCGCCTTTCTTGAATTCACGTACAGCTTCTTCGCCTGGCGTGTTCCAAGAAATGTCTGAAAGGTGAACAAGACCGTCAATACCGCCTTCAAGACCGATGAAGATACCGAAGTCAGTGATTGATTTGATCTTACCAGTAACTTGGTCGCCTTTGTTTTGTAGACGAGCAAATTCTTGCCATGGGTTAGCAATACATTGCTTAAGACCAAGAGAAATACGACGACGCTCTTCGTCGATTTCAAGAACCATAACTTCAACAGTGTCACCTAGTGAAACAACTTTTGAAGGGTGGATGTTCTTGTTAGTCCAATCCATTTCAGAAACGTGTACTAGACCTTCAACGCCTTCTTCGATTTCAACGAAACAGCCGTAATCTGTAAGGTTAGTAACACGACCAGAAAGCTTAGAACCTTCTGGGTAACGACCAGCGATAGCTGCCCATGGATCTTCGCCAAGTTGTTTAAGACCTAGAGATACACGAGTTTTATCTTTGTCGAATTTAAGAACTTTAACTGCGATTTCGTCGCCAACATTAACGATTTCTGAAGGGTGCTTAACACGCTTCCACGCCATGTCTGTGATGTGTAGTAGACCGTCAACACCACCAAGGTCAACGAACGCACCGTAGTCAGTAAGGTTCTTAACGATACCTTTAACTTCTTGACCTTCAACAAGGTTAGCAAGAAGTTCTTCACGCTCTTGTGAGTTTTCTGATTCGATAACTGCACGGCGAGAAACAACAACGTTGTTACGTTTTTGGTCAAGCTTGATTACTTTGAACTCAAGCTCTTTACCTTCAAGGTGAGTTGTGTCACGTACTGGACGAACATCAACAAGTGAACCAGGTAGGAAAGCACGGATTGAATCAACTTCAACAGTGAAACCGCCTTTAACTTTACCGTTGATAACACCAGTAACAGTTTCTTGCTCTTCACATGCTTTTTCTAAGCGGATCCACGCTTCGTGACGCTTCGCTTTCTCACGAGAAAGGATAGTTTCACCGAAACCGTCTTCGATTGCATCTAACGCAACATCTACTTCGTCGCCAACAGCAACTTCTAGTTCACCAGCAGCATTTTTGAATTGCTCAGCAGGGATTGCACTCTCAGATTTAAGACCAGCATCAACAAGTACGATGTTGTTCTCGATTGAGATAACTGTACCTTTAACGATAGAGCCTTGCTCTGCTTCAAAACCCTTTAGGCTTTCTTCAAATAACTGCGCAAAATTTTCTGACATTATACGTCTCTAAATAATTAAATAACCAATTAGCAACCATGCTGCATGGGGTTGTTAAAATAGCGCTGGCATCCTGCCGGCACATTAAAAAATTTACTTTTTAGCTTTAGGGAGCTTACCCGCAAGTACGGCTTCGTCGACTAAAGTAATAACTTTATCAAACACTTGCATTGCATTGAACTCGCTAGTATCGATTTCAATGGCATCTTTTGCAGGCACAAGCGGCGCAACTTCACGTGTCATATCACGGTGATCGCGTGCTTTTATGTCCTCAAGTAGACCACTTAGTGTAACATCTAGTCCACGATCGTTCAACTCAGCAAAGCGACGACGCGCACGCTCCTCAGCAGTCGCTGTTAAATATATTTTTAATGGCGCGTCTGGAAACACAACCGTGCCCATATCGCGACCATCTGCAATTAATCCGCTTTCAGAACGAAACGCGCGTTGACGACGCAATAATGCTTCTCTTACGCGTGGTAAAGCAGCGACTTTTGAGGCTGCAGCACCGACTTCTTCGTTGCGAATTGTTGTTGTGACGTCTTCGCCTTCTAGTACAATTTTAGACGTGTGTGTTTGGCTATCTACCAAAAACTGTACATCTAAGTTTGCAGCCAGCGGCACTAATGCATCTTCATTGTCTAATTCAATTTGATGATGAAGTGCAGCAAGTGACAGCACACGATAAATCGCCCCGCTGTCTAATACATCCCAACCTAATTTCTCGGCTAACAAGCGACAAACAGTTCCTTTACCTGAACCACTTGGGCCATCAATGGTGATTACGGGCATTAATAACGCCTGCATTTATAACCTCCTGCAATGCACACCAAAATAAAACCGCAACATTATACGTCAGTTCTCGTAATAGATCCGCACTTTGAATGTAACTTTTTATATTTTCTTCTGTTTTATTGACTTGAGACAGACTCTAGTACCTTGAAAAACGTTGGAAAAGTTTTATATGTACACTTAGGATCATTAATGGTTATTGGCTTACCGCCAACGGCCACCATCGCAAAGCACATGGCAATACGGTGATCATTGTATGTATCTATCGCTACATCATTAAATGTTTTTGGCGGTGTAATTTCGATGAAATCTTCACCTTCGACTACCTCAGCGCCCACTTTACGAAGTTCTGTCGCCATGGCGTACAAGCGGTCTGTTTCTTTTACACGCCAGTTATAGATATTGCGGATTGCAGTTGTACCTTTTGCGAATAACGCAACAGTGGCCAGTGTCATGGCCGCATCAGGAATAGCGTTTGCGTCGATATCAACCGCGTTAAGTTCACCTTTACGCACAACCAGCTTTTCATCGTACCAATCAATCTTAGCGCCCACTTGTTCCATCACTTTAGCAAAGCCAATGTCACCTTGAACAGACGCAGCACCAACACCGTTAATTTCTATTTCACCACCCGCTATTGCGGCAGCTGCAACAAAGTATGATGCGCTCGATGCATCACCTTCGACCATAATGCGCTCTAGTGCTTGGTATTGTTGGCACCCTTTTACATAAAATACTTCGTAGTTGTCGTGTTTAACTAACACACCAAAACGCTGCATAACATCTAAGGTAATATCAATATAAGGTTTTGATACTAACGTACCTTTAATACGGATTTCTGTATCACCATTAAATAATGGCGCTGCCATTAATAAGGCCGTTAAAAACTGACTAGATATACTGCCGTCAATTTCAACTTGGCCGCCATTAATTTTACCGCCTTTAATGGCCAGTGGTGGATAATCTTTATGTTTTAAATATTCAACATCACCACCCAGCGCATGCAGAGCATCCACTAAATGCCCAATAGGACGCTCTTCCATACGTGGCTCACCGACAAGCTCATACTCGCCCTCTACAGCGGCAAGAACCGCTGTTAAAGGCCGATAAGCTGTGCCAGCATTGCCGAGAAATAACGGCTCGCTAGGTGTTAAGAATTTACCTGCTACACCTTCAACGGTCGCAACGGTTTTATCGTCATTTAAGGTAACATTCACACCCAATAGCTTAAGTGCGCCTAACATATGACGAATATCATCACTGTCTAGCAAATTATCAACGACCGTGGTGCCCTGTGCAAGCGCCGCCAAAAGTAAAATACGATTTGATAAGCTCTTTGAGCCCGGCAGCGTGACACTGCCATTTACCTTTGAGATAGGTTCAAGACGAAGCTGTTCCATATTAGCTATTCTCCTTGGCGAATTTATCCATAAAATCAACCAAGGCTTGTACACCAGCAAGTGGCATTGCGTTATAAATACTTGCGCGCATACCACCTACAATGCGGTGGCCTTCAAGCGCCAGTAAACCCGCTTCTTTCGATTCTTTAATAAACTGGTCATTAAGCGATTCATCGTTTAACCAAAATGGTACGTTCATACGCGATCGGCAATGCTTAGCAACTTTATTATTATAAAAATCTGAATTGTCGATAAAGTTATACAGCAATTCTGCTTTGGCAATATTTTGCTCTTCCATGGCTTTTACGCCACCGTTTGCTTCTAACCATTCAAACACTTCTGCTGCTAAGTACCATGCAAATGTCGGTGGCGTGTTGTACATGCTGCCTTGCTTTGCTTCTAATGCGTAATCAAGAATACCTGGTTTTTCGAGACCTTCGCGCTCAAGCAACGTTTTACGAATAATAACAATTGCTAAACCCGATGGGCCGATGTTCTTTTGTGCGCCTGCATAAATGACATCGAACTGGTTTACGTCAATTTCGCGTGACAAAATTGTTGATGACATATCGGCGACTATTGGCGCAGATGGGTGTGAAGGCACGTCAAAAATCTCAATACCATCAACCGTTTCATTTGGGCAATAGTGAATGTATGACGCATCAGCTGGTAATTCCCAGCTTGTCGCTGGTTTAATTGAAAACTGGCCATTTTGCTGCTCGTCATTACGAACATTAATACTTGTCACTGCGGTGAACTTTTCGGCTTCTTGTGTCGCGCCTTTTGACCACACACCGTTTTCACAATACACCGCGGGCTTATCTGCTAAATGCAAATTTAGTGGTACAGCACTAAATTGGCCTCGGCCACCGCCATGCATAAATAAAACTTCAAATTCGTCACTGATATTCATTAGACGACGTAAGCTTGCTTCACATTTTGCTGTAAGCTCTAAAAAGTCGCTACTACGATGGCTGATTTCCATCACAGATACGCCTAAACCTTGCCAATCTATAAATTCTTTTTGTGCTTTTTGCATTACTGCCGGCGGTAACATTGCCGGTCCTGCACAAAAATTATATTTAGTCATTACTTTGCCTCATTCCAGTAATTATAGTGCGGATAAAAAAAGCGGCCGAAGCCGCTTTTTAAATCAATTTTACTCTGAAGGTGGGTTATCAACCGTTTCTTCAGTATGTGTATCGACTACTTCAACGCCCTCGCCTTCGATGGCTTCAAGCTCATCAACTTCGATTTCTTCGATACGTTGTAAACCAACTACTTGCTCTTCGTCAATAGTTCGTATCAAAATAACGCCCTGCGTATTACGACCAACCGTAGAAACCTCATTAACACGAGTACGTACAAGCGTACCACGATTAGAGATAATCATGATTTCGTCGTTTTCATCAACTTGTACTGCACCAACCACTGCGCCATTACGCTCGCTTACTTTGATTGATACAACACCTTGTGTTGCACGGCTCTTCGATGGGTAATCGGCAAGTGCTGTACGCTTACCATAACCATTTTCAGTCACGGTGAGGATTGCACCGTCTGTCTTAGGCACAATTAACGACACAACGCGTTGGTCGTCTGCCATCTTAATACCACGCACACCGGTTGCAGTACGACCCATTGGGCGTACACCTTTGAAGCGGATTTCAGGGTTACCCTCTTCATCAAGTACCGGATTGCCATTTTCATCAACGACGGTCGACTCTTCCGCTTCTTTAAAGCGTACTACCTTGCCTGCGTCTGTGAATAGCATGATTTCGTTTGTACCATCAGTGATATCAACACCAATTAGGCTATCGCCTTCATTTAGGTTGACCGCAATGATACCGCTTGCACGTTGACGGCTATAAGCCGTTAATGGTGTTTTCTTAACTGTACCAAATGCTGTAGCCATGAAGATGTATTTATCTTCTTCGTACTCACGTACAGGTAGAATTGCAGTGATACGTTCGTCAGCTTCAAGCGGCAGTAAGTTCACAATTGGCTTACCACGCGCTGCACGGCTGGCAAGTGGTAATTGGTATACTTTCAGCCAGTATAAACGACCAGCAGTCGAGAAACACAGAATCGTATCGTGTGTATTTGCAACAAGGAGACGTTCAATGAAATCTTCATCTTTCATCTTCGTTGCTGATTTACCTTTACCACCACGACGTTGTGCTTCGTAGTCTGATAATGGCTGATACTTCACATACCCTTCATGAGAAAGCGTTACGACAACGTCTTCTTCATTAATTAAGTCTTCAAGGCTGATATCGTGAGCTGCTGCACTGATTTCTGTACGACGCTCGTCACCATATTGTTCTTTAATTTCAACTAGTTCGTCGCGGATTACTTCCATAAGGCGATCTGGGGTTGAAAGGATATAAAGTAGTTCAGCAATAAGATCGAGTAGTGTTTGGTACTCGTCTAAGATCTTCTCATGCTCAAGACCCGTTAGTTTGTGTAAACGTAGGTCAAGGATCGCCTGTGCTTGTTGCTCAGATAAATAGTACTCACCATCACGAATACCTAGCTCTGGTGCTAGCCAATCAGGACGCGCTACATTTTCTTCACCGGCTTTTTCAAGCATGGCTTTAACAGTGCCTAGTTCCCAAGACCTTGCTGTTAAAGCTGCTTTTGCTTCAGCAGGCGTAGGTGATTTACGAATTAACTCAATGATTGGGTCGATATTCGCAAGGGCAATCGCTAAGCCTTCAAGCGTATGGGCACGGTCACGGGCTTTGCGTAAATCAAATACCGTACGACGGGTGACTACTTCGCGGCGGTGAATGATAAATGCTTCAAGCATTTCTTTTAAGTTGAAACACTTAGGCTGGTTGTTATCAAGTGCAACCATATTCATACCAAACACGGTTTGTAACTGTGTTTGTGCATAAAGGTTATTCAGAATAACTTCACCTACATCACCACGTTTAATCTCGATAACGATACGCATACCGTCTTTATCTGATTCATCACGGAGTGCGCTAATGCCTTCAATTTTTTTGTCTTTAACAAGTTCAGCGATTTTTTCAATCAAGCGTGCTTTGTTAACTTGGTACGGAATTTCGTGGACGATGATCGTTTCACGACCCGTTTTTTCGTCTACTTCAATTTCTGCGCGTGCGCGGATGTACACTTTACCACGACCCGTTAGGTAAGCTTGCTCTATGCCTTTCTTACCATTAATGATCGCGGCTGTAGGGAAATCTGGACCTGGGATATATTCAATCAGATCAGCAATTGTCATATCTGGGTTTTGGATCAGTGCCAAACACCCATTAATAACTTCAGTTAAGTTATGTGGCGGAATGTTCGTCGCCATACCAACCGCAATACCCGATGAACCATTCACTAATAAGTTAGGTACTTTCGTCGGTAATACGTCAGGAATTTGCTCCGTACCATCATAGTTAGGTACGTAATCAACCGTTTCTTTTTCGAGGTCGGCTAATAGCTCATGTGACATTTTTGCCATACGGACTTCCGTATAACGCATTGCTGCCGCAGAGTCACCGTCAACTGAACCAAAGTTACCTTGGCCATCAACAAGCATATAGCGTAATGAGAAAGGCTGAGCCATACGTACGATGGTGTCATATACCGCGCTGTCGCCATGTGGGTGGTACTTACCGATTACATCACCAACAACACGTGCTGATTTTTTGTAAGGCTTATTCCAATCATTATTGAGTTCGTTCATTGCGAATAAAACACGACGGTGAACAGGTTTTAGACCATCACGTACGTCTGGCAATGCACGTCCTACAATTACGCTCATTGCGTAATCAAGGTAGGAGTTTTTTAATTCATCTTCAATATTGACTGGCAGAATTTCATTGGCGAGATCAGTCATTTGATTTCACATTCCTTCAGTATTGACTCATAAAGAGGCAAAGCGCCGCCTTTAGAGCTTTAGTTATTATTTCATGACCATGCTACCACAATTAATTTAGATTTACAGGCGCTAAATCTTTGCGATTTATTAATTTACCCCTATATAATGGCCTCAGATTGACGAGGAAGTTTTTTATGACCGAACATCAAAATGTAGATAATGCAGAAATTGCAAAGTTTGAAGCCATCGCTGAACGTTGGTGGGACCGCGACGGAGAGTTCAAACCTCTTCATGAAATAAATCCTCTTCGCTTGGATTTTGTTGCCGACAAAGTTGGCGGCTTATTTGATAAAGAAACCTTAGATGTTGGCTGTGGTGGCGGCATTTTAAGTGAAAGCATGGCACGCATGGGAGCTAAAGTAACAGGCATCGATATGGGTCAAGAGCCATTAACCGTTGCTAAGTTACACAGTTTAGAAACCGGTGTCCCTGTTGATTATATGAAAGTACCGGCTGAAGAGTTTGCGAAAGAGCACCCTGCTCGCTTTGATGTAATCACCTGTATGGAAATGTTAGAGCACGTGCCAGACCCTGCTTCTATCATTCGTGCGGTCGCTGAGCTTGCAAAACCTGGCGCCGATGTGTTCTTTTCGACATTAAATAAAACACCTAAAGCGTATTTATACGCCATTGTGGGTGCTGAAAAGTTATTAAAAATGGTGCCCGAAGGCACGCACGACCATAAAAAGTTTATAAAACCCGCCCAATTAATTGCATGGGCAGAAGATGCAGGCTTAAAAGTAAGAGCAAGCACAGGCCTCAGCTATAATCCGTTTTCTAAGCAATACAGTTTAAATGATGATGTGAGTGTTAATTACATTCTTCATTTTGAGAAACTTGCCTAATGGCTGGTTGTAATCCTGATATCGCTTTTGATGCCTTTATTTTTGATTTAGATGGCACATTACTCGATACTGCGGATGACCTTGGCGGCGCATTAAATCGCGTATTAGCAGATGCGAATATCGCGCCTGTTGATAAAAGCATTTATCGCCCAGCAGCGTCAAATGGGGCCAATGCATTATTAGAGGTCGGCTTTGGTGATAAATGGCCCGACGTTGAACAATTAGCATTAAGGCAGCAACTGCTCGACTATTATGCAGAAGACATTGCGATTCATAGCAAGTGCTTTAATGGCATAGAGCAACTTCTCGCCTCACTTGAGCAAAACAGCATTAAATGGGGGATCATGACCAATAAGCCCGGCTTTTTAACCGAGCCATTGGTGCAAGCTATCCCAAGCCTTGCTAATGCCATGGCTGTCGTGAGTGGTGATACCTTAGCAGTTGCTAAACCATCGCCAGAGCCACTTATTCATACTGCAAACATGCTCGATGTTGATCCAACGCGTTGCTTATACATAGGTGATGCCGAACGCGACATACAAGCAGCAAAAGCTGCCAATATGTACAGTGCAACTGCACTTTGGGGTTATATACCAAGTGTGGATACCGCACTGAGCTGGGGCGCAGATTTTAACTGGCAAACTCCAACTGATGGATTTATCCATATATAGTGTTAGTTTTAAGTTAAAACACCATATATTGTGATTGGGTTGAGTTTTAAGCAAACTTTGTTGATAAAAAAAACAGTCAGAAATTATTTTTAAAAACGATAATTTTTGTAGATCTTGAGTTGATTTTTACAAATTTCATCATCAATGAATGATCAAAGGTTAATGCTTACTAACACAATTCGTTTATCCAATAGTTATCCACAAAATGGGGCATTTCTATCCCTTGCAAATGATCGCAGACCACACTATCTTGTGATCTGCGTTTTAAAGAACACCAGATATTGTGGCTAAATGTTATTCAATTGACTCATGCTGGTGCTAATAATAATTATAATTAAGAATACCTTTGTCACTAAAAATATAATTTCCCAAGGAATACAGGCAAAACTATGAACCAACAGCTATCTGTAAGCAAACGTGACGGCCGTAAAGAGTCACTTGATCTAGATAAGATCCATCGCGTCATCGCTTGGGCCGCCGAAGGTCTAAATAATGTGTCTGTGTCACAAGTTGAATTGAAATCACATATTCAATTTTACGATGGCATTCGTACTGACGACATTCACGAAACTATCATTAAAGCAGCAGCCGATCAGATCTCTAAAGATACCCCTGATTATCAATACCTTGCTGCTCGTTTAGCTGTATTCCATTTACGTAAGAAAGCGTATGGTCAATTTGAGCCGCCGCGTTTATACGACCACATTACAAAACTGGTTGAAGACAAACGTTATGATCAACACTTACTCGTTGATTACACTGAGCAAGAAATTGACGAGTTAGATGCGTATATTGATCATAACCGTGATCTAAACTTCAGCTATGCCGCTGTAAAGCAGCTTGAAGGGAAATACCTAGTACAGAACCGTGTAACGGGTGAAATTTACGAAAGCGCGCAGTTTTTATATATCTTAGTGGCAGCGAGCTTATTCTCTGACTACCCTCGAGAAACACGCCTTGATTACATCAAGCGCTTTTATGACGCGGTTTCGACATTCAAAATTTCATTGCCGACTCCTATTATGGCTGGTGTGCGTACACCTACGCGTCAATTTAGTTCATGTGTACTGATTGAGTGTGGTGATAGCCTTGATTCAATTAATGCGACATCATCTGCGATTGTAAAATACGTATCACAACGTGCAGGTATTGGTATTAATGCGGGCCGTATTCGTGCTTTAGGTAGCCCAATCCGTAACGGTGAAGCATACCATACTGGGTGTATTCCATTTTATAAACACTTCCAAACGGCGGTTAAGAGCTGTTCTCAAGGCGGTGTCCGTGGTGGTGCAGCAACCCTATTCTACCCGCTGTGGCATTTAGAAGTTGAAAACTTATTAGTCCTTAAAAATAACCGTGGTGTTGATGACAACCGTGTTCGTCATCTAGATTACGGTGTACAGTTCAACAAATTAATGTACAGCCGTTTAATTAAAGACGACTACATTACTTTATTCAGCCCATCAGACGTACCGGGTCTTTACGATGCATTCTTCGAAGACCAAGCTAAATTTGATGAGCTATACGTAAAATACGAGCAAGATGAGTCGATTCGTAAAAAACGTATTAAAGCGATTGAGCTGTTCTCAATGTTCGCACAAGAGCGTGCTAGTACAGGTCGTATTTACTTACAAAACGTTGACCACTGTAATACTCATAGCCCGTTTATCTCAACGGTAGCACCGATCCGTCAGTCTAACTTATGTTTAGAAATTGCATTACCGACTAAGCCACTTAGTAACGTAATGGACGAAGAAGGCGAAATCGCACTGTGTACACTTTCTGCATTCAACTTAGGTGCAATTGAGTCACTTGATGAGTTAGAAGAGCTTGCTGAACTTGCAGTACGTGCGCTTGATAACTTACTTGATTTCCAAGACTACCCTGTCCCTGCAGCGAAAAACGCAACCATGGGTCGTCGCACGTTAGGTATTGGTGTCATCAACTACGCATACTACCTTGCTAAAAACGGTAAACGTTATTCTGACGGTAGTGCAAATGCATTAACGCACCAAACATTTGAAGCAATTCAATATTATTTAATGAAAGCATCAAATGAGCTTGCTAAAGAACGTGGTGCTTGCCCTAAATTTAATGAAACAACGTACTCGCAAGGTATTATGCCAACAGATACGTACAAGCGCGACCTTGACCAAATCTGTGATGAACCTCTTCACTTAGATTGGGATACACTGCGCGCAAACATTAAAGAACATGGTATGCGTAACTCAACATTGTCGGCATTAATGCCATCAGAGACTTCATCACAAATCTCTAATGCAACAAATGGTATTGAGCCACCGCGTGGACACATCAGTGTTAAAGCAAGTAAAGATGGTATCTTGAAACAAGTAGTACCAGAGTATGAGCGCCTAAAAGACAATTATGAGCTACTTTGGGATATCCCATCAAACGATGGTTATCTGCAATTAGTGGGCATTATGCAGAAGTTCGTTGACCAAACGATCTCTGCGAATACAAATTATGATCCATCTAAGTACGAAGGCGGTAAAGTACCTATGAAGGTGCTTTTAAAAGACCTCCTTTCAGCATATAAACTGGGTGTTAAAACGTTGTATTATCATAACACCCGTGATGGCGCTTCAGATGCTCAAGATGAGCTTACACCTGAGGTGGAAGATGATGGTTGTGCAGGCGGTGCTTGTAAAATCTAATTAAATTAATAACATACACAAGCGGGCTCCTTAGCCCGCTTTGTCCTGACTGTTTTTTGAGTATTCACTATGTCATATACAACTTTTAGCCGAAACCATAATAACCAATTACTAGAACCGATGTTTTTCGGCCAGACGGTAAACGTGTCACGTTACGACCAACAAAAGTACCCTATCTTCGAGAAGCTAATTGAAAAGCAATTATCTTTCTTCTGGCGTCCTGAAGAAGTTGACGTAAGTAAAGACCGTCTTGATTTTCAAGCTTTACCTGACCATGAAAAACACATTTTTTTAAGTAACTTAAAATACCAAACATTACTTGATAGTGTGCAAGGTCGTTCGCCTAACGTTGCCTTACTGCCAATTGTGTCAATTCCTGAACTTGAAACGTGGATTGAAACATGGGCATTTAGTGAAACAATTCACAGCCGTTCTTACACGCACATTATTCGTAACGTAACGCAGTCACCTGAGCTTATTTTTGATGATATCGTGAGTAACGAAAAAATCAGTGAACGTGCCGATGCGGTGACTAAGTATTACGATGAATTAATCAACATGATTTCGATTTACAACCTTTACGGTGAAGGTAAACATGTGATTAATGGTGAAGAAGTTAAAGTGAGCTTGTTCGACCTTAAAAAGTTGCTTTACCTTGCGATGATGTCGGTTAATATTCTGGAAGCAATTCGTTTTTATGTCAGCTTTGCATGTTCATTCGCGTTTGCTGAACGCGAGCTAATGGAAGGCAATGCAAAAATCATTAAATTAATTGCGCGTGATGAAGCTCTTCATTTATCAGGCACACAACACATCTTAAACATTATGCAAGACGGTAAAGACGATCCTGAAATGGCGATTGTTGCAGCGCAATGTAAAGATGAAGCAATTAAAATGTTTGTTGATGCCGCAGAGCAAGAAAAAGACTGGGCTGAATACCTGTTTAAAGATGGCTCAATGATTGGCTTAAATAAAGATATTTTATGCCAATACGTTGAATACATTACAAATGCACGTATGACTGCGGTAGGCTTACCTGCTCAGTTTGAAAGTAAGAGCAACCCGATTCCATGGATCAATTCGTGGTTAGTCTCTGATAACGTGCAAGTTGCACCGCAAGAAGCCGAGATAAGTTCTTACCTTGTTGGTCAAATCGATTCTCAAGTTGATGCATCAGACTTTGGTGATTTCGATCTGTAATGAGCACTAAACACACTGCACAGGTTATCCTTGCAGGAACAGACAGCCAGAGTATAGATTTTGACTCTGGCTGTTCATCTCTCCTTGAATGCCTTGAACAACATAAAATAGATGTACCCTATCAATGCCGCGAAGGATATTGCGGTGCTTGTCGTGCTCAGCTTGTAGAAGGCGACGTACGTTATAATCAAGAGCCCCTTGCCTTTGTGCGTCCAGGTGAAGTATTACTGTGTTGCAGTAAACCTAACGGTAAAATTACTATTGAACTTTAATGCCATACAAGATCACGTGTTTGGTAAAAATGGTGTTTATCTGCCACGCTAATCGTTTGCTGATCAATAGTAATATCCCACTGCAAATTTTTACTTAGATGAGTAACGAGTTGTTCAATAAACTGGCTATCGAAAGCGATAAGGTGACTGTTGCTGATCAACGCAAGCTGACGTTGATACTCATTTAACCAGTCACTTTCAAGCGTGGTGACAACCCACAGTTCATCAACTCGCTTAGCGATTTTAGTTAACATGGATATATCGGGCTGATCAACAGACAGCCACGTCTCATAATGCTCATCGAGCGCTTTTATTGACACATCGGGTTGATTGTTTTTTAGCCGAGCATTGATAGTTGCCTGCTTATTATGCGAAAACAAACAATAGCTCAGCAATTTGAGCACAAAATGCTGATAACTTTCCCCTCTGTCACAGGCGGTGGTGAAGGTTTCCTGATGATTACAATGCTCACGTAAATCTGCGATGGTGAACTGCGCCTTAAATACTCTATTTTTATCAGACATAACCACGGGCCATACCGATTAAATAATCTAAGTATAGTGTATGAAATTTAAATCGCGACAGTTTATAAGTTATAGTATAACGTTATTGCCATTGAAAAATGGTGGTGTTATATTATATCACAACATTCAACAACCAACGTAAAAAGTAGTAACAATGAAGCAATTTTCAATTATTTCTAGTGCTGTTGCCGCTGCACTGTTTTCTCAATCAAGCATTGCTGCTGTTATCACAGGCCAAGTAGTAGATAAAAATCAACAACCCGTTGTTAATGCACAAGTCCATGTACATGGTAAATCACAGGCTGTAATGACTGACGCGCAAGGTGAATTTAAAATTGATGTCGACAGCAAAGGTCAACTTCATGTAAGCAAAGATAATTTCATTGATAAGCGTGTTGATATTAATGGGGATGATCAATCTGTTGTTGTTACTTTGACGCCTACATCCGTAGAAACCGTTGTTGTGTATGCGTCAGCCTTACACAAAAACAGCTTAGAGATGATCTCACCGGTTAATGTGTTATCAGGTGACAATTTAAAAAATAAAGCGAAACCGACTCTAGGTGAAACTTTAAAAGGCTTACCGGGTGTTAATGCCAGTTATTTTGGTCCCGTTTCATCAAGCCCTATAATTCGTGGTTTAGATGGCCCGCGTGTTAAAATTACACAAAATGGTTTAGACAGTAGTGATGCATCTCGTATCGGACCCGATCATGCCACTTCAAATGACAGTTTAGCAGCAGAGCAAATTGAAGTGCTTCGTGGCCCAGCTACCCTACTTTATGGTTCAGGCGCAATTGGGGGTGTTGTAAACGTTGTTGATAACCGTATTCCTACCGATAATATCGAGACATTGACAGGTGCGGCTCAATACACACACGACACAGTATCAAATACGAATACCTATGCAGCTAAGTTAGAAACAGGTAACAACGGTTTCAACTTCCATTTTGATGGCACAAAACGCACGGGTGACGACTACAAAACTCCCACGTTTGAACTTCCAGAAGAGCATGAAGAACACGAAGGTGAAGAACACGCTGAGCACGAGACTGCTAACAGCGTAGAAAATACCTTTATAGACAGCCAAACCGTTAACTTTGGAACTAGCTACGTTGGTGAACATTTAACGTTAGGCGTGTCATATGGCCGTATTGAAACAGATTATGGTATTCCTGCCCATGAACATCATGGCCACGATCATGAAGAAGAAGCTGAACATGAAGAAGCTGGACATGGCGAAGAAGCCCATGAAGAATCTGTATTTGCTCAGTTAGAGCAAGATCGTTGGCAAGGCTACATGAGTTACGCTCTTCATAATAATTGGATTGAAAACATCTCGTTGCGCGTAGGTTATACAGATTATAAACATGCTGAAATTGAAGACGGTGAAGTTGGAACGGTGTTCAGTAACAAAACAACTGAAGCACGTGCGACAGTCGAGCATAAACTTGGTCTTTGGCACGGTATGGCTGGTTACCACTATACAGAATCTGACTATGATGCCGATGGCGAAGAAGCGTTCACACCGGCCAGTGTAACAAAATCAAACGCGCTATTTTTACTTGAGGAAAAACAATTTGGTGATGTCACTGTTGAACTAGGTGCGCGCATCGAAGATTACCAAATCGATTCTGCTGTCACAATGGCTGAACATCATCATGATCATGCAGAAGAAGCGCATGATGAAGAGGAAGAAGCTGAAACAATTAACTACAGTGCCGATTTCACTAACTTAAGCTTATCTGCGGGTGCTATTTGGCAATATCAAGAAGGCCAAAGCGTTGCGCTTAGCGTGTCTCACTCTGAACGTGCACCATTAAGTGCAGAACTACTCTCGAATGGTGTTCACATTGCAACAGGTACTTATGAATTAGGCTTAGGTTATCATATTGAAGAAGGTGAAATTCACTTTGAACCTGAAGACATCAAACAAGAGACTGCAACAAACTTTGATTTAAGTTTCCGTCGTTTCATTGGTGACTTTGGTTATACAATCAACTTTTTCTATAACGACATTAAAAACTTCTATTACCAACAAAATACGGGCTATTTCTTTGATGAAGAACATGGCTTAGAAATGGCAGAAGAAGTACACGATGATGCCATGGCGGTTTACCAATTTACCAGTAAAGATGCCAAATTGTATGGGTTAGAATTTGATGTGCACTATCAAGTTTCACCTAGCACCTTAGTGAAAGTATTTGGTGACTCGACGACAGCTAAATTAAAAGATGACAATAACTACTTACCACGAATCCCAGCGAATAAATTGGGTTCAGAGTTACAGTATACCGTCTCTGATTGGCAGTTTAGCCTAACAGGTACACATTACTTTGAGCAGTCAGACATCACAGCCTACGAGGCAAAAACTGAAGGGTATACTTTGTTTGATGCGTCAGCGAATTATCAACTTGACTTAGGCCCAGTAGATACACAACTTTATATCAACGTTGATAACATAACAGACGAACTTGGCTTTGTTCACAGCTCGTTTATTAAAGAAAAAGCGCCACTACCGGGCAGAAACTTCAGCCTAGGTATCCGCGGTTACTTCTAAAAAGTAACGAATATAAAAAAACCCTTTCACTTTAATAAGTGAAAGGGTTTTTTATTATCTTTTAAAAAAGTTAAACGCGCTGTTTAACCTTTTTGTTCGATTTTAGCCCATGAATCACGAAGACCCACCGTTTGGTTGAACACAAGTGTCTGTGCTTTATTATCGCGACAGAAATACCCTGTACGTTCAAACTGGAAGCCCTGCTCTGCTTGTGCATTTGCAAGTGAAGGTTCTAACTTCGCATTTGATAACACCACAAGCGACTCTGGATTAAGCGTTGCATTAAAGTCTTCAGCAGCTGCTGGGTTAGGTACGTTGAATAGACGATCGTATAAACGTATTTCTGCAGTAATAGACTCGCTAGCAGATACCCAATGGATTACCCCTTTCACCTTGCGACCATCACTTGGGTTTTTACCCAGCGTTTCATCATCGTAAGAACAGAAGATCGTGGTGATTTCACCATTAGCGTCTTTTTCAATGCGTTCAGCTTTTATCACATAAGCTCCGCGTAAACGCACTTCTTTACCCAGCACTAAACGCTTAAACTTATTGTTTGCTTCTTCACGGAAATCTTCGCGTTCAATATAAAGCTCGCGAGTAAATGGCACATCACGGCGTCCCATTTCTTCTATGTTCGGGTGATTAGCGACTGATAACGTTTCTACTTTATCTGCATCATAGTTCTCTAGAACCACTTTAACAGGGTCAAGTACAGCCATAGCACGTGGTGCATGTTCATTTAAATCTTCACGAATACACGCTTCCAACATGCCCATTTCAACCATGTTTTCTTGCTTAGTAATACCAATGCGTGAACAGAACTCACGTACTGAAGCTGGTGTATAACCACGACGACGTAAACCAGCAATCGTTGGCATACGTGGGTCATCCCAGCCTTCAACATGGCCATTAACCACTAAGTCATTTAATTTACGCTTAGACATAATGGTGTATTCAAGATTTAAACGTGAAAACTCGATTTGCTGTGGATGGCATTCTAGGCTGATGTTATCAAGCACCCAGTCATAGAGACGTCGGTTATCTTGGAATTCAAGCGTACATAAAGAATGTGTAATACCTTCAAGCGCATCCGAAATACAATGTGTAAAGTCATACATTGGGTAAATGCACCACTTATCACCTGTTTGGTGATGGTGAGCAAAACGTACACGGTACAAAATAGGATCGCGTAATACAATAAACGAGCTTGCCATATCAATTTTAGCACGCAGTACACACTCGCCTTCTTTAAACTCACCGTTACGCATTTTTTCGAATAAGGCTAAGTTCTCTTCAACAGGTGTATCACGATAAGGGCTATTTTTTCCTGGCTCTTTTAGCGTACCACGGTACTCACGTGCTTGGTCTGCTGACAAGAAACACACATACGCAAGCCCTTTTTCGATAAGTTCAACGGCATAGCCATAAAGTGCATCAAAGTAGTTTGATGAATATTTAATTTCACCATCCCATTGAAAACCGAGCCACTGCACATCTTCTTTAATAGAGTTTACGTAGTTGATATCTTCTTTTTCTGGGTTTGTATCATCAAAACGTAAGTTGCAAAGGCCATTGTAATCCTGGGCAATACCAAAATTTAAGCATATAGACTTTGCATGACCAATGTGTAAAAAACCATTTGGTTCTGGTGGAAAACGTGTATGCGTAGTCGCGTGTTTACCGCTTGCGAGATCTTCGTCGATACGCGTTCTTATAAAGTTACTTGGGCGATTCTCAATTTCCGCCATAGGAGCATAATCCTCTGAATATTGCATGGTGACAAAACTACTGCATTATTACAAAAAGAAGCGCTAACATACAGTAGTTGATGTGTGTTTATCGAAGATAATAATGCGATTGTTAAAACCCTACGGTCAAATCGGTAAAAAAGTTGTTCTAACGCAATAAAATGATCATTGACTGACGATATAGTGCCGATAGTTTCACTATTTAATAAGGAAAAGAGATGGCTTCACTCAATCAACACCGAGTCTATATTCCTAGCTCTGCACGTGCAAACCAGTATGTGTTAGTTGAATTTAAACCCAATGATGAGTTTTTTGCCCAGTTTACGAACATTAGCTGCGGTTACAAGCGTCTTGCAAGGGAATTATTTGCGCTGTGCGATGAGTATGAACTTCATAACGTACATCTCATTGCGAATGATAAACTACCTGTCGTACGCTACCATGACGAGGCGTACAGTTTAGAAACAACAAAACAAATATTATTTTTCTATAATCCACAATACCACGAAGCACACAATGTATTTGCTAATGGCGAAGAAAAATGCAAAAAAATTCGCTTATTATTCTTAGCAACCGGTGACGATATTCGTGCAAATGCGGCACAGTTCCACCATAAAGTGCAACGGGTAATCAATACATTACAAGACAAGCTTTTAAGCAACCAACCCCCGCTTAAGATTAGAGATCATCAACACTTAACCTATGACTTATTTGCCAAAGCCAAAGGCCACAAAGAAAGCTATGGCTATAAGTTGCGAAGTTTATATCCGCGTTATCAATCGCGCCAATGCCATTTGCCAAGCGATTACAGCGAAATGACCTATGCAGGCTTTTCAATTCCTGTCACACGCGCAATTAAGACACAATTTCAGCATATGCTAAATGAAGAAAACTACAGTCAGTTTTATCACTATATTTTTGATGCGTTTAAACGTGCCTGTGATAAGCGTCAACTTAACTTAGCTGCCTTTATCGCAAATGGCACACGCCCGATTGTGCGTAATAGTAATATTGACAATGCACAGAGCAATAGCGAGTTACAAAAACTGACTTTCGACTGCACCAGCGAGCAAGTACAAATACAACAATTTTGGAATGCGGATACGTTGGTCGATGTGCTGCACTTTGTTATTGCAGCAGCAGAAAAAGATAAGCACGATATCGGTTACGGCCGATTTATGAACCAAGTACAAAGTGCCATTAATGAGGTGACAGACGAACTTGCGTTTAATCCAACACGCCAAGACTTACGCGTGCGCTTTTATCAGCATATTAACTATCAATATTAAACAGGTTTTACGTGGGTGACAGCGATGTGTCACCCCTTTTACCTTAACGATTTTTTGGTAATTTAGATAAGTCTAAGCGTAATACCTTTGAGCGTCGCTGGTAGTTATACAGCGACTTTTTCTTTGCGGGCAGTTCATCGACCGTCACCAATTCAAAACCTTGTTCAATAAACCAATGAATACTGCGCGTTGTTAACGCAAATAACCCATGATAACCACAACGTTTGGCTTTATTAATTATAAAACGTAATAAATTACTGCCACGGTCTGCATCACGATATTGAGGGTGAACAGCAAGACTTGCAAATTCACCAACCTGCTCTTCATCAAATGGGTAAAGGGCAGCGCACGCGATAATAAGTCCATCACGCTCAATCACTGTGAATTGCTCAATTTCTATCTCTAATTGCTCTCTTGAGCGACGCACTAAATAGCCCTGCTCTTCAAGTGGTCTAATTAAGTTTAAGATACCGGTTATATCACTGATCGTTGCACTACGAAGTTGTTCAGAACTTTGCGGCGCAATCTGGGTCCCGATACCATCCAAAGAAAAGAGCTCTTGCAATAAGGCACCATCTTCTTTGTAGCTGACAAGGTGACACCGATGCACCCCGCCCCGACATGCATCAATAGCAGCTTGCAAAAAGACAGGGGCGCTCAAACATGAAGGTGTATGAGTGCGATAGTGCTCTAACACTCGCTCGGCTTCGTTTGGCATTAATTCAGCTATCGCTTCGCCATTTTCATCTAAAATACCTGCATCTTGGCTAAACCCTAGCATTTTGTCTGCTCTGAGCTTTAAAGCAACTTGAGTCGCAATTTCTTCTGCGGTTAAATTAAAGCTCTCACCCGTCACTGAGGCAGCAATCGGACCTAGGAGCACAATACTATTGTTATTGAGTTGGTGGCGTATTCCCTCAACATCAATTCGCCTAACACGCCCCGAGTGGTGGTAATCAACCCCTTCATCAACGCCTAAAGGCTGCGCTATAACAAAATTACCACTCACTACATTTAAAAATGAGCCCGACATGGGGGTGCTACTTAATGACGTGGATAAACGTGCGGTGATGTCAAATTGCATTGCTCCGGCCACTTTTTTAATCACTTCAAAAGTGGTGTTATCGGTAACACGGATCTCGTTATGAAAATGACTAGTTATGCCAACCTCATTCAAAGCGGCATTAAATTGTGGCCGTGCGCCAAACACCAAAACAATCTTAATACCTAAGCTTGTTAATAGAGCAACATCATTAATAATACTTCGACAGCCTGGCTGGTCTATCGCCTCACCACCCAGCATTACAACGAAAGTCTTGCCTCTATGGGCATTTACATAAGGAGTCGACTGACGAAATCCGTCTACTAATTCTGTAGTACGCACGTGCTAATTACCTTTTAAATTCAAGCGTTTTTTATTAAAACGGAAACAGAGGAATTAGTGTAAGGAATTTTTATTCATAAATAAAGAATTTTTATTCTTTATTTATGAATAAAAATTGACAGTGAATTTAGCAATAAAAAAGGCCCGCATAAGCGAGCCTCTTTTTAAGAGATTAAAGACCGATTACCAGCCTGTTTTCTCTTTAAGTGCAGCACCGATGTCAGCTAGTGAACGTACTGTTTTAACGCCAGCAGCTTCTAATGCAGCAAATTTCTCATCAGCAGTACCTTTACCGCCTGCGATGATTGCACCCGCGTGACCCATACGCTTACCTGGAGGCGCAGTTACACCCGCAATGTAAGAAACAACAGGCTTAGTTACGTTGTGCTTGATGTATTCAGCAGCTTCTTCTTCTGCTGTACCACCGATTTCACCGATCATAACGATTGCTTCAGTTTGCTCGTCTTTTTCGAACATTTCTAAAACGTCGATGAAGTTAGTGCCAGGGATTGGGTCGCCACCGATACCAACACATGTTGATTGGCCGAAACCAGCATCAGTAGTTTGCTTAACCGCTTCGTAAGTAAGTGTACCAGAACGTGATACGATACCTACTTTACCAGGCTTGTGGATGTGACCAGGCATGATACCGATCTTAGTTTCACCCGGAGTGATAACACCTGGGCAGTTAGGACCGATCATGCGAACACCAGTTTGCTCAAGCTTAACTTTAACGTCAACCATGTCTAGTGTTGGGATACCTTCAGTGATACAAACGATAAGCTCGATGCCAGCATCGATAGCTTCTAAGATTGCATCTTTACAGAAAGGTGCTGGTACGTAGATTACTGATGCAGTTGCGCCAGTTGCTTCTACAGCGTCACGTACTGTGTTGAATACTGGAAGACCAAGGTGCGTTTGACCGCCTTTACCTGGGCTAACACCACCAACCATTTGTGTACCATACTCAAGCGCTTGCTCAGAGTGGAAAGTACCTTGGCCACCAGTGAAACCTTGACAGATAACTTTTGTATCTTTATTGATTAATACAGACATTATTTGCCCTCCGCAGCAGCAACAACTTTTTCAGCTGCGTCTGTTAGTGATTCAGCAGCGATGATGTTAAGGTCAGAATTAGCAAGTACTTCACGACCTAGTTCAGCGTTAGTACCTTCTAAACGTACTACTACTGGTACGTTTACGCCTACTTCTTTAACTGCACCAATGATACCTTCTGCGATCATGTCACAACGAACGATACCACCGAAGATGTTAACTAAAACAGCTTTTACGTTGTCGTCTGAAAGGATGATCTTGAATGCTTCAGATACACGCTCTTTCGTCGCGCCGCCACCAACATCTAGGAAGTTAGCTGGCTTGCCACCGTGTAGGTTTACGATGTCCATCGTACCCATTGCTAGGCCTGCACCGTTAACCATACAACCCACGTTACCGTCTAGTGCAACGTAGTTAAGCTCGAAGCTTGCAGCGTGAGCTTCACGTGCATCTTCTTGAGATGGATCGTGCATTTCACGGATTTTAGGTTGACGGTAAAGCGCGTTACCATCTACACCGATTTTGCCATCTAGACAGTGAAGGTTGCCTTCGTCTGTGATAACAAGCGGGTTGATTTCTAATAATGCGAAATCGAAATCGTTGAACATGTTCGCAAGACCCATGAAGATCTTAACAAACTGTTTCATTTGCGTTGGGTTTAAACCTAGTTTGAAGCCTAATTCACGAGCTTGATACGCTTGAGGACCTACAAGTGGATCGATTTCAGCTTTGTGGATTAGCTCTGGCGTTTCTTCAGCAACAGTCTCGATTTCAACACCACCTTCAGTAGATGCCATGAAAACAACTTTACGAGAAGCACGATCTACTACAGCGCCTAGGTATAATTCGTTAGCGATGTCAGTGCAGCTCTCAACAAGGATCTTAGCTACTGGCTGACCATTTTCGTCTGTTTGGTAAGTAACTAAGTTTTTACCTAACCAGTTCGCAGCGAACTCTTTAACTTCGTCGATTGTTTTAACTAGCTTAACACCGCCAGCTTTACCACGGCCACCTGCGTGAACCTGTGTTTTAACAACCCACATATCACCGCCAATTTTCTCAGCAGCTGCTGCAGCTTCTTCAGGTGTATCGCAAGCGTAACCGTGAGAAACTGGTAAACCATATTCGGCAAAAAGTTGTTTTGCCTGATACTCATGCAAATTCATGATGCTTTATCCAATTTTTTATACTAAAAGAGCTGAATATTTATGCAAATAAACAGCTATCCCAAATTGCGCACCTAGTATAAATCCCAAGGCTCAACATGAAAACCCCAGTTAGACCAAAGGCGCAAAAAAAAAAGCTGTGAACGCAGTCCACAGCTTACATTTTATACAACTAGATTAAACATCTAGTAATAAACGTGTTGGATCTTCAAGTAACTCTTTAATTGTCACTAAGAAACCAACAGATTCTTTACCATCAATTTGACGGTGATCGTACGATAACGCTAAATACATCATTGGTAAGATTTCAACTTTACCATTTACAGCCATTGGACGATCTTGGATTTTGTGCATACCTAAGATTGATGACTGAGGTAAGTTGATAATCGGTGTAGAAAGTAACGAACCGAATACACCACCATTAGTGATAGTGAAGTTACCACCTGTCATATCATCAAGTGTTAATTTGCCGTCACGACCTTTAAGCGCTAATTCACGGATACCTTTTTCAATTTCTGCAACTGATAACTTGTCACAATCTTTAAGTACTGGTGTAACTAGACCACGTGGTGTTGATACCGCGATGCTGATATCGAAGTAGTTGTGATAAACAATATCATCACCATCGATTGATGCATTCACTTCAGGGAAACGTTTAAGCGCTTCTGTTACTGCTTTCACATAGAAAGACATGAAACCTAAACGAATACCATGACGTTTTTCGAATACTTCTTGATACTGCTTACGAAGGTCCATGATAGGTTTCATGTTTACTTCGTTGAATGTTGTTAACATTGCAGTTGAGTTTTTCGCTTCAAGAAGGCGATTTGCAATAGTCTTACGTAAACGCGTCATTGGAACACGTTTTTGAGTACGGTCACCCATAGGTGCAGCAGGTGCTGCCGCTTCTGCTTTAGGTGCAGCCGCAGGCGCTTTTAAGAATGTATCAACGTCTTCTTTCGTTACGCGACCATTTTTACCCGTGCCCTTGATTTTTGATGCATCAAGGCCCTTTTCAGCGATTAGACGACGCACTGACGGTGTTAATACGTCTGAGCTATCGCTTGAATCGCTTGCTGGTGCCGCTTCTTCTTTTTTCGATTCTGCTTTAGCAGGTGCTGCACCCGCTTTAACAGTACCAATCACTTGTTCGCCAAGCACTGTTTCGCCTTCTGCGTGGATGTGCTCGCCCATGATACCGTCTTCTTGAGCAACAACTTCAAGAACAACTTTATCAGTTTCGATGTCAACTAGGTTTTGGTCGCGCGTTACCGCTTCACCTGGTTGAACATGCCAAGTAGCTATTGTCGCGTCTGCGACTGATTCTGGAAGTACAGGTACTTTAATGTCCACTTCTTTACCTTCTGATGCTGGTGCTGATTGCGCCGCTGGCGCGTCTTCTGATTTTGCTGGTGCTGATTCTTTAGCAGAATCGTCACTTGCTGGTGCAGCATCTGCATCACCAAGTAAACCAATTACTTGTTCACCAAGTACGGTTGCACCTTCTTCTTGTGAAATTTCAGTAATGACACCGTCGTTTGGTGCAACTACTTCTAAAACAACTTTATCTGTTTCAATATCAACTAAGTTTTGGTCACGGCTTACTTTGTCGCCAACACTTACGTGCCATGTTGCTACGGTAGCATCAGCAACCGACTCAGGAAGTACAGGAACTTTAATTTCTGTGCTCATTGCTTATCCTTTATTTTCAATAGTAAGCGCATCTGCAACGAGCGCTTGTTGTTCTTTAGTATGCACTGACATGTAACCACATGCTGGCGATGCTGATGCTTTACGGCCAGCATATTTTAATTTAGCGCCTTGTGGAATTGCATCGACAAAGTGGTGTTGAGAACAATACCAAGCACCTTGGTTTTGTGGCTCTTCTTGACACCAAACGAAGTCTTTAACGTGTTGATAACGCTGCATGATTGCATCCATCTCATCGTGTGGGAATGGATAAAGTTGTTCAACACGAACAATTGCAACATTATTAAGCTCTTGCTTACGACGCTCTTGAAGTAGTTCGTAGTAAACTTTACCGCTACAGAAAACAACGCGTTCAACTTTCTCTGCTGGGATGTCATCAATCTCGTCAATCATATTATAGAACACACCTTCAGATAACTCTTCCAGTGTTGATGTTGCTAATGGGTGACGTAATAATGACTTCGGTGTCATAACAATCAAAGGACGACGCAGTGGACGAACTGATTGACGACGTAGCATTGCGTAAACTTGCGCAGGTGTTGATGGCACACACACTTGCATGTTGTGATCAGCACACAGTTGTAAGAAACGCTCTAAACGGGCTGAACTATGCTCAGGACCTTGACCTTCATAGCCATGCGGTAACAAACACGTTAGACCACATAAACGGCCCCACTTTTGCTCGCCTGAACTTAAGAACTGGTCAAATACAACTTGAGCGCCGTTCGCAAAGTCACCAAATTGGGCTTCCCACATGACTAATGATGTAGGTTCTGCAGTCGCATAACCATATTCAAACGCAAGCACCGCTTCTTCAGATAACACTGAATCGTATACTTCAAATGCACCTTGCTTTTCGCTGATATTTTGCAACGGTAAGTAAGTTGACGCATCTTGTTGATTATGAACAACAGCATGACGATGGAAGAATGTACCACGGCCTGAGTCTTGACCCGTTAAACGGATATCAGTACCTGCATCAACAAGTGTGGCATAAGCCAGTGTTTCTGCCATACCCCAATCAAGTGCTTTTTCACCTGATGCCATTAGTTTACGGTCGTCGTAGATTTTCTTAACACGAGACTGTGCTTTATGACCTTCTGGGTAACTTGCGACTTTCTCGCCAAGTTCTTTAAGTTTCTCTACCGACACTTTAGCGTCGTATTCTACATCCCAATCGTGACCAACGAACTTAGCCCAATCAGATGAATGAGATGTTTCAGGTTGAATTTCTTCAACAACGCACGAGCCACGGTCTAAGCCATTACGGTAATCATCTGCGAGTACTTTAATTTCGTCTTCAGTGAATGAACCTTCAGCCACAAGCTGATCAGCATAGATTAAACGAGGAACAGGGTGTTTTTTGATTTTTTGGTACATAAGTGGTTGAGTCGCATTAGGCTCGTCCGCTTCGTTATGACCATGACGGCGATAACAGACCAAATCAATAACAACATCACGTTTAAACTGATTTCTGAAATCAAGCGCAATTTGTGTTACGAATGCAACGGCTTCTGGATCATCAGAGTTAACGTGGAAAATAGGTGCCTGAACCATCTTCGCAATATCTGTACAGTATGGTGTAGAACGCACATCAGCCTGTTTAGACGTTGTAAAACCAACTTGGTTGTTAACAACAATACGGATACTACCACCACAACTAAATGCATTAGTTTGTGATAGGTTAAATGTTTCTTGTACAACACCTTGACCTGCAATCGCAGAGTCACCATGAATTGTAATAGGCAGTGCTTTAATACCTGACTTATCACCTAAGCGGTCAAGACGCGCACGAACCGAACCCATCACTACCGGGTTTACGATTTCTAGGTGAGACGGGTTAAATGCAAGTGCCATGTGCACATTGCCACCCTTAGTCGCAAAGTCAGATGAATAACCCATGTGATATTTAACGTCACCTGAGCTTAATGTATCTTTATGTTTACCAGCGAACTCATCAAATAAATCTGATGGGTTTTTACCTAAAACGTTCACTAGTACGTTCAGACGACCGCGGTGAGCCATACCAATAACAGCTTCTTTTTGTCCGCTTTCACCTGCACGATGAATCAGTTCTTTAAGCATTGGTACTAACGCATCACCACCTTCAAGTGAGAAACGTTTTGCACCAGGGAACTTAGCCCCTAAATATTTTTCAAGACCATCCGCTGCTGTTAACCCTTTAAGGATGCGCAGCTTTTCTTCTTTAGAAAAAGTTGGGCGTGATTGCACTGATTCCAAACGCTGTTGTAACCAACGCTTTTCTTCAGTCGATGTGATATGCATATACTCAGCACCAACAGAACCACAGTACGTGGTTTTAAGTGCTTGATATAACTCACCTAAAGGCATGGTTTCGCGACCGACTGCAAACGAACCCACATTGAATTCACGGTCAAAATCAGCTTCAGATAAATCGTGGTACTCTAATTCAAGATCGCGAACACGTTCGCGTTGCCAGATACCTAATGGATCTAGGTTGGCATTTTGGTGACCACGGAAACGGAAAGCATTTATAAGTTGTAGCACTTTGACCTGTTTAGGATCACCAGAGCCACCCTCTGCTACCACCACTTCTCTATGCTTGTTTTTAGCAAGCTCCGCAAATTGTGCACGAACTTCAGAATGTTTTACGTCAACATCCACACCATCAACTTTTGGTAATTGTTCGAACACTTCTCGCCATTCTTCTGGCACAGAAGTCGCATCATCTAAGTACGCTTCATAAAGCTCTTCTACGTAAGCAACGTTACCGCCGTTTAAGTGAGAAGATTCTAGCCATGCCTTCATCACACCTTCGTGCATTTATAAGCCCTTTTCTTTAGCGCAGAAATTAATTGTTGTAAAAACAAGGTGGTTAATAAATTAACCACCTTACATATTCAATATTTTAAACCGAACGATTTAAAAGCATTGACTTGATTTGTCCAATTGCTTTGGTCGGATTAAGACCTTTTGGACACACGCTAACACAGTTCATGATACTGTGACAACGGAACACGCTGAACGCATCGTCAAGGTCAGCAAGACGCTCTTCTGTCGCTGTATCGCGGCTATCAGCCAAGAAACGATATGCGTGAAGAAGGCCTGCTGGACCGATGAACTTGTCTGGATTCCACCAGAACGAAGGACACGATGTTGAACAACATGCACATAAAATACACTCATATAAACCATCAAGCTTATCGCGTTCTTCGATTGACTGAAGACGCTCACCCGCCGCTGGCGTGTCGTTGATAAGATAAGGTTTTACTTTTTCGTATTGAGTGTAGAACTGACTCATGTCAATAACAAGGTCACGTACCACAGGTAAACCAGGTAATGGACGAATTACGATTTTACCTTTGCCACCTTTAAGTAGCGTTGATAAAGGCGTGATACATGCCAAACCATTTTTACCATTCATGTTGATACCGTCTGAACCACACACACCTTCACGGCATGAACGACGGAATGATAACGTTGGATCTTGCTCTTTTAATTTCATAAGCGCATCCAACACCATCATATCTTGACCTTCTTGCGTTTCTAGCGAGAAGTCTTGCATACGTGGTGCGTTATCAATATCTGGATTGTAACGATAAACGGAAAATTGTACTTGTGCCATCGTCTCGCTCCTAGTATGTACGTGCTTTAGGTGGGAAAGCTTCACGCAGTTTCGGCGCGTAGTTTACTTCACGTTTGCTCATTTCATCCGTTACAGGATTGAAAATTGAGTGACATAGCCAGTTTTCGTCATCACGATCTGGGTAGTCGAAACGAGAGTGAGCACCACGGCTTTCTGTACGGAAGTTTGCAGCTACTGCAGTTGAGTAAGCTGTTTCCATCAAGTTATCAAGCTCTAAACATTCAATACGTGCTGTGTTGAATTCAGTTGATTTGTCATCAAGACGCGCATACTGAAGACGTTCACGGATTTCTTTAAGCTCTTTAAGACCTGTTGCCATTGCTTCACCTTCACGGAATACCGAGAAGTTAAGTTGCATACACATTTGTAGATCTTTCTTGATTTGAACAGGGTCTTCACCTTGGCCAACTTTAGAGCTTTCCCAACGATTAAAGCGTGCAAGCGATGCTTCAAGGTCTGAATCAGACGCATCTTTACCTGCTTCAACACCGTTTAGGTATTTGCCTAAGAAGTTACCAGCAGCACGGCCGAATACAACTAAGTCAAGTAGTGAGTTACCGCCAAGACGGTTAGCGCCGTGTACAGATACACACGCAATTTCACCAACAGCGAATAAGCCTTCAACAACTTTTTCTTGGCCATTTGCATCAATTTGTAATGCTTGACCATTTACGTTAGTTGGAACACCACCCATCATATAGTGACATGTTGGGATAACTGGAATTGGCTCTTTAGCAGGGTCAACGTGTGCGAATGTTTTCGCAAGGTCACAAACACCTGGAAGACGAAGGTTTAGAGTTTCTTCACCTAAGTGGTCAAGCTTAAGCTTGATATGTGGACCATAAGGACCATCGCAACCACGGCCTTCACGAATTTCTGTCATCATTGAACGAGCAACAACGTCACGCGATGCTAAGTCTTTCGCATTAGGTGCATAACGCTCCATGAAACGTTCGCCGTCTTTGTTTAGAAGGTAACCACCTTCACCACGACAACCTTCCGTCACAAGTACACCCGCACCAGCAATACCGGTTGGGTGGAACTGCCACATTTCCATATCTTGCATTGCAACACCCGCGCGTGTTGCCATACCAACGCCGTCACCAGTATTGATGTGCGCGTTAGTTGTTGATGCAAAGATACGACCTGCGCCACCTGTTGCTAAAACAACCGCTTTAGATTTGAAATAAACAACTTCACCTGACTCGATGTCGATTGCTGTACAACCAACAACGTGACCGTCGCTGTTTTTAACAAGGTCTAATGCATACCACTCAGAGAATACATTTGTTTTGTTTTTAACGTTTTGTTGGTAAAGACAATGCAATAATGCGTGACCAGTACGGTCAGCTGCGGCTGCAGTACGTGCAGCTTGTTCACCACCAAAGTTTTTCGACTGACCGCCGAAAGGACGTTGATAAACACGGCCATTTTCAAAACGAGAAAATGGTAAGCCCATGTTTTCTAATTCAGTAATAGCTTCTGGGCCTGTTTTACACATATATTCGATAGCGTCTTGGTCACCGATGAAATCGGAACCTTTAACCGTATCGTACATGTGCCATTCCCAGTTATCTTCATGTGAGTTACCCAGAGCTACCGTAATACCACCCTGTGCAGACACAGTGTGAGAACGTGTAGGGAAAACTTTTGAGATAAGTGCACAGGTTTTGCCTGACTCAGTGATTGCAAGTGCTGCGCGCATACCTGCACCACCGGCACCAATCACTACAGCGTCAAATTCACGAACAGAATAATTCACTTAAACACCCCATAAAACGATTAGACCTATTGCTACGTAAGCAACGGCCATAAGGTTTAATACAAAGCCTAAAACAGCACGTAATTTAGCGCATTTAACATAGTCAGTTAATACTTGCCAAAGGCCAATACGGGTGTGAACCATGATGCAAACAAGGGTAATTAGTGTAAACCCTTTCATTGCTAGGTTTGAAAATAGGCCTTGCCAGGCTTCAAAAGTGACTTCGGGTGTACATAAAAAATAGCCAACAATAAAAATCGCGTAAGCGCTGATAATTAAAGCGGTTGTACGAAGTGATACGTAATCTTGTACACCATCACGTTTAAGAGTTGCTTGATTTAAAACCATATCCACACTCCTGCTAGAATTGCAGCAACAACGCCTAAAGCCATTGCAACTTTAGCGCTGAAGTTACCTGATTCAAGTTCTTCCCAGTGACCCATATCCATAATGATATGACGGATACCACCAATTAGGTGATACGCCAATACAGAAATGGTACCCCACGCTATGAATTTGGCAATGAATCCGCTGAACAGACCCTTGACGAATTCAAAACCTTCAGGAGAAGAAAGAGACTCAGACCACGCCCAAATGACAAACGTTAAAGCAAAAAATAATGCAACACCGGTGACGCGGTGAAGAATTGATGCTTTAGCCGTAGCCGGCATAGATATAGTTGTTAGATCTAGATTTACAGGTCTTTGCTTTTTCACAGTTACTTGCCCATCTTGCCCACTTAGGGGCTCATCTACTTGTTTTTCTAAAACCCATCAAAATGAATTTCGATGGAACTATCTAAGTAAACCGTGTTAATACACAAAAAGTTCACACTGGTGCAAAACTCAAATGTAAAAATAAAGTTTACCTACAGACAATACGGTATAAAACCTTGGATAGTATATATAGCCAATGGTCTTTTTACAATTCTTGTTTAGTAAGAGACGTTTGCGAATTAGCCAATGGTATAATATTTAATCCTGACAGAATATTTATTATCCTTTTATGCATACTATTTATAAAAATTGACTTTACACCCCTCTTTCACGTTAAAATGAAAAGAATGTGCTTAAACAGATTCAGAACATAACAATCAGAGTTGTTATCTTAATAGGAGATAAATAGATGGCGGATAAGAAAGCCACGGTCCATATTGATGGTCTTGATCCAATCGAACTTCCAATTTACCAAGGCACTGCTGGCCAAGACGTAATCGACGTACGTACGTTAGGTTCTCATGGTTATTTCACTTACGACCCAGGTTTCATGTCAACGGGTTCATGTGAATCTTCAATCACTTACATCGATGGCGGTAAAGGTGTTCTTTTACACCGTGGTTACCCAATTGAACAATTAGCTGATGAATCAAACTACATCGAGCTTTGCTATTTGTTACTTAATGGTGAGTTACCGACTAAAGAACAATACGATGCGTTTGCACAAGAAATCACGCACAACACAATGCTTGATACCAAAATTGCAAACTTCTTCCAAGGTTTCCGCTTTGATGCTCACCCGATGGCAATGCTATGTGGTGTAGTAGGTGCACTTTCTTCTTTCTACCATGAAGATTTAGACATCACTGATGCAACACAGCGTAAAACGAGCGCGATTAAGTTAGTAGCTAAGTTACCGACAATCGCAGCAATGGCTTACAAATATAACGTTGGTCAACCGTTTGTTTACCCACGCAACGATTTAAGCTTTGCTGAAAACTTCTTACACATGATGTTCTCAGTACCTGCTGAAGAATACAAAGTGAGCCCAGTTTTAGCTAAAGCAATGGACAAAATCTTCATGCTTCACGCTGACCACGAGCAAAATGCGTCAACGTCTACGGTTCGTTTAGCGGGTTCATCTGGTGCAAACCCTTACGCATGTATCGCTGCTGGTATCGCATCACTGTGGGGCCCTGCACACGGCGGTGCTAACGAAGCATGTCTTAACATGTTAGAAGAAATCGGTTCTGTAGACCGTATCGACGAATACGTTGCTAAAGCGAAAGACAAGTCAGACCCATTCCGTCTTATGGGCTTTGGTCACCGTGTTTACAAAAACTTCGACCCACGTGCGACGGTAATGCGTCAAACATGTCATGAAGTATTAGCAGAGCTAAACATTCAAGATCCATTGCTTGATATCGCAATGAAACTTGAACAAATCGCGCTTGAAGACCCGTACTTCGTAGAGAAGAAACTATACCCTAACGTAGATTTCTACTCAGGTATCATCTTAAAAGCAATCGGTATCCCGACTAGCATGTTCACAGTAATCTTTGCTATGTCTCGTACTGTTGGTTGGATCTCTCACTGGGATGAGATGCTATCTCAACCTGGCCACAAGATCAGCCGCCCACGTCAGTTATACACTGGTGAAACATCACGCGATTACGTACCAACAGACAAGCGTTAATACGATTTCGTGTTTAAAAAAGGCCGCTAAGCGGCCTTTTTTATTGCCCACCACTTGTCTATTTGTGCAAAGTAATTAAAATCGTCGCATTCTTGTTGTTTAGGCTTATCCATGTTTGATTTCGAAACTATACGCGCCGACTTTCCTTTACTCACACAGACAGTAAATGAATACCCATTAGTGTATTTAGACTCAGCAGCTACCTCGCAAAAGCCTCTATCAGTTATCAAAGCCTTAGAAAGCTATTACAGTGCTGAAAATGCCAATGTTCATCGCGGTCGCCATTTTCTCAGTGAGCATGCGACACGTCGCTATGAAGATACACGAACAGCAATCGCAGAGTATTTCAATGTACAGCGTACCGAAATTGTTTGGACTAAAGGGGCAACCGAATCACTAAACTTAATTGCAAACGGCCTAACTTCACACCTAAAATCAGGCGATAAAATAGCGATTTCAGCGATTGAGCATCACGCTAATATCGTTCCGTGGCAAGAACTTGCAAAAAAAGTAAATGCAGAGCTCATTATTTTGCCCATTACAGCTGATTTAGTCTTGGATAGTAATGAATGTGCTGCATTTATTCGCGAGCATAAACCGAGCGTTGTTGCTGTAACCCATGCTTCGAATACATTAGGAAATATCACTGACTTAGAGCCAATTATCACTGCGTGCAAAGAAGTTAATGCGACTTCTGTTATTGATGGCGCACAGGCGGCGATGCATTTAAGACCCGATTTAAATAAACTCGATTGTGATTTTTATGTTTTCTCTGCACATAAAATGCTGGGCCCAACAGGATTGGGGGGGCTTTATGGTCGTTACTCACGCTTAAATACGCTTGATGTCTATCAAACAGGTGGCGAAATGATTGAGACTGTAAGCTTAACACACAGTACATTTCGTGATGCGCCAGGCAAATTTGAAGCGGGTACGCCACACATTGCAGGCGTAATCGCCTTTGCCGAAGCAATCAATTATTTAACAGCACTTGATTTCAATGGAATGCGTCAACATGAGCATACAATTTTCAATTATGCGATAAAACAATTATCAACCATTGCGGGGATTACTATTTATTCGCATAAAGAAAATAACATTGGCAATATCAGTTTTAATTATCGTGATGAGCATCCATTTGATTTAGCAACGCTACTGGATGGTTACGGCATAGCTGTTCGTAGTGGCCATCACTGTACCCAACCAATTATGAGCAGATTAGGCATTCCTGGCACTGTAAGAGCGAGCTTCGCACTGTATAATTCGCTTGACGATGTTAATGCGTTTATTAAAGCACTCAAGCACTGTATAGAACTATTAGATTAATGTTGGATATATTATGAATTCACCTTTTCACACCGTGACTCAAGACATCGAGAATGCAAATGGCTGGCAACAAAAATATCGTCAAATTATGCTGTTAGGTAAAAAGCTACCGATCATGCCCGATGTTTTAAAAGTTGATGATGCGCTTGTAAAAGGCTGTGAAAGTAAGGTATGGCTTTATATTGATTTTGACCACTCCGAAAACAGCCTAGTGCTTGCGGGTGATTCTGATACACGTATTGTTAAAGGGTTACTGGCCTTAATTTTGGCCTTATACAATGGTCTAACACCCGAGCAAGCAACTCAAATTAATGCCTATAACGAATTTGAACGACTTGGTCTAATTAGCCATTTAAGCCCATCACGCGGCAACGGCATAAAAGCCATGGTTGATAAAATTCAAACCATGGCTCAGGAAAAGCGCTAAAAAGCGTTATTTTAAACTTCGCTGTTTTTTATCTAGGTATTTTCTAATTGCTTTGGCAGCTACAAAAAAGCCAAAGCTACCCGTTACCATGGTTGCTGAACCAAAACCGTTATTACAATCCATGTTCATCGAGCCATCTGCGCCTTGTTTTGCTTGGCACACTTCACCGTCGGACGTTGGATACACTAATTGTTCGGTTGAATAAACACAATCAACATTAAATTTTCGCTTAGGGTTGCTACTAAAGTTGTACTGTTTTCTGAGAATATAACGGACTTTTGCAAGCAATGGGTCATGGGTTGTTTTAGCAACATCACCAAAACTAATTTGGCTAGGATCCGTTTGCCCCCCAGCACCACCGGTTGTAATAACAGGTAACTTGACTCGCTTACAATGGGCTATCAGTGCCGCTTTTTCTTTTACTGCATCAATACAATCAATTACATAATCAAAGCCCTGAATGTGCTCACGAATATTATCTAGGGTAATAAAGTCATCAATGACGTTGACTTTAATATCTGGATTAATTAATTCACAACGCGCTTTCATCGCGTCTACTTTAGCGTCACCTATCGTGCCAGTTAAAGCATGTATTTGACGATTAACATTCGTTGCGCAAATATCATCTAAGTCAATCAACGTCAATTGACCTACCCCGGTGCGTGCTAATGCTTCAGCAGCCCAGCTTCCAACGCCACCAATACCTATGACACAAAAATGTGCTTGCTGTAACCAATCAAATTGTTGATGGCCATATAAGCGCTTGATACCACCAAAGCGAATGTCTTGTGTTGTTTCTTTCATTTACCAATCCAACGTCCAAGGAGTCAGCCACTCTTTGAATTCGTCTGCGTTAAAAACTTCATTGAGATATGCGCCTGTCGTATGCGCACAGCGATATTCTTTTAGTTGACCTTGATACATAAATTGCAGGGCATATGCATGCAAATTAGTACGTTCATCTGGCGTACCAGCATAAGTAACGTCACCCAATATAGGCGCACCAATGCTTTTCATTGCCACTCTTAATTGATGCGTCTTGCCAGAAAAAGGTTTTAATAAGTATGCGCGCAGGCCGGGGCGAATACTTTTTGAATAAAAGCGCGTGATAGCTGGGTTTTCTTGGCTTTTTAGCAACTTAAACGCACCTCGGCGACTTTTTTGCATATCGCCTTTGATCCAGCCTTGCTTTTTTTTAGGTTTTTCATCACTCACAGCAAGGTAAAATTTATTCACTTGGTGCGCAGTGAAAAGCGATGTAAATTCTGCTGCTGCCTGCTTGTTTCTGGCTAAAATAATTAACCCAGACGTTACTTTGTCTAGCCGGTGAACAGGAAACAGCTTTTCATTCACTCGTTGCTCTGCAAGTACAACAAACCCTGCACAGTCTTCACTGTGAAAGCTGACGCCTGCAGGTTTGTAAAAAACAAAAAAGTCATCTTCACTAGCATGAAGATGAACAGCGTGAACATCAGTCATTACACTCGTTGCTCAAAGCGGCTATTACACGTGTGAGATCGTCGGGTGTATCAACACCAGCTTGAGGTTCACACACAGCTCCTGCAATTTTAATGCTGTAGCCGTGGTATAAAACACGTAACTGTTCAAGTGACTCAAGTTGTTCTAAACGCGATTCAGGCAATGCGATATATTGCTGAATGAAGCCAGCACGATACGCATAGATACCAATATGACGCGCATAATCAGCCAGATTTAGCGTGCTGTTATCGTCGTTCATCATTGCATCGCGATGATAAGGAATAGGCGCCCGCGAAAAATACAGTGCGTTTTGCTCAGTATCACTGACAACTTTGACACAATTCGGGTTAAATATATCATCAGAGTCAGTTATTTTAGCACTGAGCGTTGCCATCGGTGCATCAGATTCAGCCAGTAACTTTGCCACCTGACTGACGTTTTCACTGGCCAATAATGGCTCATCACCTTGTACATTGACGACAATCGTGTCACTGGCAAGGTTTAGCTTTTCAACCACTTCGGCAAGTCGTTCTGTGCCCGATTGATGGTCTTCACGTGTCATTAATACGTTATCTGTAAAGCCCTTTACAACATCAAACACCGCTTGATGATCGGTGGCAACATACACAGCACTTGCACCTGATGCAGCCGCTTTGTTGTAAACATGCTGGATCATGGGTTTACCACATATGTCAGCTAAGGGTTTACCCGGTAAGCGGCTAGAAGCATAGCGTGCAGGAATGACAACTACGAATTCCACTTATCAACCTCTTCTTGGCTTAATTCACGCGCTTCGTTTTCAAGAAGCACAGGGATATCATCTTTTATTGGGTAAGCTAATTTTGCAGCAGTACTTATAAGCTCTTGATTTTCTTTATCTAAGCGCAACTTACCTTTACATACTGGGCAAGCAATTATTTCAAGTAATTTTGTATCAAAGGCCATGAAGGATCCCTTTTTGTTTTAATAATGAATGTAATTTTTCAATAACAGCGGCAGTCGGCCTTGCATCAACAGGTAGATAATACCAATTAGGTTTAGCAAAACTAAAGCACTTTACTGCGTCTTTTTCAGTCATGAACACGGCATCATTTTCAAAGTCCGAAAAATCAGTCGGTTGATAGTTATAATGGTCTCGAAAATGGTGTGTCGAAAGCAGGTCTATGCCTTGTTGCTTAAGGCTTAACTCAAAGCGTAAAGGATTACCAATTGCACTGATAGCGTGCCCGGTATTTAGCGTATCTGATACGCGTTCAAAGGATGCAACCGATCTAAATTGGCTGGGTACTAAGTCATAGCGGTAGTTTGTCGCCCCACCATTCTCTACCACAACATCAACTGACTTTAAACGCGCTTTAGTTTCTCTTAGCGGGCCTGCAGGCATCAAAAATCCATTGCCAAACTGGCGTTCACTGTCGACAATACAACACTCAATATCACGCGCCATTTTATAATGCTGCATACCATCATCTGAAATGATGATATCAATAGCGTGTTCTTGTTGCAGCTTTTCAATACTCGCTTGGCGATTGGGTCCTACCATCACCACGCATCCTAGCCGACGTTGAATAAGTACAGGTTCATCACCCGCTTCACTTGGGGTTGTTTTTTGTGTGACTAACAGCGGATAACTCGAAGACTTACCGCCATATCCACGGCTGATTACCGCGACCTTTAAACCCTGCTGTTGTAAGTACTCAGCGAGCCAAATAACAAAGGGGGTTTTACCATTACCACCTACACTAATATTGCCAACAACAATGATAGGAACATTGGCCTTAAACGCCTTGAGTATTTTGAGCTTATAAAGGCTAACTCGTAAGGTTGAAATTAGCCAAAAGATACAGCTCAAAGGTAAAAGCAGCACCGTTAAAAAGCGGGGCTGTTTGTACCAGCTTTGTTCAATCATACTCACTATTGTTCACCAAATTGCATCTTACAAAGCGCAGAGTAAGTACCGTTTTTTTCTAGCAGCTCGTTATGAGTGCCCTTTTCGATTACTTGGCCATTATCGATAACATAAATACAATCACTGTTTTCAATCGTTGATAAACGATGCGCAATCACGATTGATGTCTTCTCTTTCATTAAAGTATCAAGTGCCTGTTGGATCAGTTTCTCTGACTCGGTATCAAGCGCTGAAGTTGCTTCATCAAGAATCAAAATAGGTGCATCTTTTAAGATGGCTCGCGCAATGGCAATACGCTGACGTTGACCACCCGATAACATCACACCATTTTCTCCGACCAGGGTATTTAAACCCTCAGGTAAGTCTTTTACAAACTCCCAAACATGGGCCTGCTTGGCAACAGCAATTAATTCATCTTCAGTCAAACTTCTGTCTAACCCATAACAAATATTGTTCGCTATCGTGTCGCTAAACAACACGACTTGCTGAGAGACCAATGCAAACTGTTTACGAAGATCCGTTAGCTTGTAATCGGCAAGTGACACACCGTCGAGTAATATTTCGCTTTCACCTTCTAATTCATAATAACGAGGTAATAAATTAGAGATTGTAGATTTACCCGAGCCTGAGCGCCCGACCAATGCAATACTTTCACCGGCATCAATGCTGAGTGTTAAGTTTTTAAGAACAGGCTCTTCTTTAGTAGGGTAACAGAATGTCACGTTTTTAATTTCAATGCGGCCTGTTACCTTATCTACTGTATATGTACCTGTGTCTTTTTCGATTTCTTCATCAAGCACTAAAAATATACTTTGTGCAGCCGAAATACCTCGCTGAAGGTCGCTGTTCACATTAGAAAGTTGCTTTAAAGGTCTTAACAGCATCATCATAGATGAAATTAATAACACAAAATCACCTGAGCTTATCGTGTCAATCATCGACGGCATCGATACAACCCATAAAATAACCGCCATCGCACTGGCTGCTAATATTTGTATAATCGACACGCTTAAAGCTTTCGTCGCATCCATTTTAATGCGTTGCTGGCGGTTGTGGTTGTTAATTGCAGAAAACTGAGCGATTTCTTGTTGTTGTCCACCAAAACCATGGATCACTTTATGGCCTGACAACATTTGCTCTGAAGTACGGGTAACTTGACCCATTGCCGATTGAATTTTTTTTGAAATCATTCGAAAACGTTTAGATACAAACGCAACAATCACTGCAACGAGAGGAATAATCACTAAGAAAATAAGTGATAATTTCCAGCTGGTATAAAACATATTAAACAATAAAAAAACAACAAAGGCGCCCTCTCTCACCACAATTAATAATGCTTTGGTAATCGCTTGCTGTACTTGTTCTGTATCAAATGTGATCTTTGATATTAAATCACCATTCGAATTTTTATCATGAAAAGAAACGGGTAAATGTAAAATATGTTCAAATAACTGTTGGCGTAATGTACGCACGACTTGTGAGCCAACATAACTCAAACAATACGATGACATGTAGTTGAACATCCCACGTCCCAATACCAGTGCAACAACGACAAATGGAGCATATGTTAACACCTTCGAATTACGGGCATTTAACCCTTCATCAATGAAAGGTTTCATTAAGTTGATAAACAAGGCGTCCATTGCTGAATAACCAATCATGCCCACGATTGCAAAAAACGCGATTAATTTGTAATCACCGACATAACTCACTAATCGCTTATAGATTTGGGTTGTAGTTTGATCCATAACACTCTCTTATTCATAGACTTCGACTATTGTAGCCTTATGACAGTAAAAACAAAACGCCAATCTTATTCAAACCAGTAACTTTCCTGCTCACGGGCGAATTCTAAACGGTATGACTGCGGGTAAAATTTTATTCTTATGTGTCCATACTCAGCTGTGGTGTATTGTGGTATGTCACGGTCATTGTATCGCTTAACGACATCAGAATGAGGAAACGACCATTGCCCTTGGTAGGCAGATGAATGAAGTACAATCTCAGGATTTACAGCATCTATAAATAGGCCACTTGAAGATGTATTGCTACCATGATGGGGACTGATAAGAATAGTCGCATTTAAATCAACTTCCTGACTCACTAACTGCTGTTCAATGAATTTAGAAATATCGCCAGTCAATAACACGCTATGCTGGGGATTGCTTATTTTTAAAATACAGGAGCGGTCATTATTATTATCATGATTCGAGTCGGCTGTAAGCGAAGTGATATTGAGGTTTTCAAATTTAAAATGCTGAGACAAACATGGCAGTTTGATTCCACTGGGATGAAACTTTTCAAACGTAGCAGTGTAACCTGCTTGTTTCCAACTCGTCAGTCCTCCCGCGTGATCATTGTCTTGATGACTTATAATAGTCGCCACAACTTCTAAGTTTTGTTGTCGAATATTTGCAACGAGTACTGAATTTACATAATCATAACGCGCAAAGTATTGCGGACCTAAATCATACACAATGGCTTTGTTATTGGTGCTTATCATCGCCATTAGACCATGCCCTACGTCAAATAAATCTAATTGAAATAAAGGTTTTGGTGTCAACAACCAGTCTATAATAAAAATAAAGCTCGGGATTATACTAAAGCGTTTAAATGGGCTAAACAGCCCAATTAACAAGGTACAATACAAGTACAACAACGATTTAAAACCATTAATCCTCACATCAATCCAACGCCAATCATGAGGCGTTGAAATAATAAACTCAAAGGAGCTGTAAAATACAGCATCGAACAGCTTAAAAACGTAACTTGTATCAACAATCATAGACAACAGCGAATACATTACTAAGAGCGGCATAACCACTAAACTAATCAATGGCACAGCTATCAAATTAACTAAAAGGCCAATGACACTGACTCCGTCGAAAAAATATAACGACAAAGGTAAAAGCCCCACAAAAAGCGCTCCTTGGATCATAAACAGCTGAACACTGTGCTTTATTAAACCGTTTTTTATAGTTAGAGGCTGGTTAATCACTAAAAAAATAATGGCAACAGCAGTAAAACTAAAATAAAAACCAGGATTGAGTAGTGAAAATGGATTCATGACCAACACCACTGATAAAGCAAATAAGATACTTCGCCACTGCAGGGGATTTTTAGCTAAAAGGTAAATTATTAAGTAACAACCCAACATCACCAACGCTCGGGTTGCAGATACAACAAAATCGCTTAAGTAAACATACAAAAATGCACAACAGAACCCAAATACCACAAAAAGTTTACTAAGTTGCATGCTTTGTTTAATAGCAATCTGAGTACACATAAACACCCATTTGCAGGTATAAAAACCGAGCGTAAATATCAGGCCAATATGTAGTCCCGATATCGCAAGTAAATGACTGAGCCCCAGTTCGCGCAAATGAGTTTTATCGACTGACGAAATTTTACTTCTGTCCCCTGTTAATAAGGCATAGTACATCCATTGTAGTTTCGTACCCGCGGTAATATCACTGATATAAGATTGATAGTGTGACCTGATCGCAGCGCTACTTGTACTGCTTAAATGATGTGTTTTGCCAACTGTTCTGCCCTTATAAATAATTCGCTCTGTGAACGCAAAGCGCTCACGATTAAAGCTGTCAAAGTTTTTAACAGTTCGAAATGCTTTTAATTTAATTTGGCTTGTTAACAAGCTTCCCACATCTAGTTGCTTTTCAGTCGTAATACTTAGCATCGCTAAAGGGGCTATAAACCTAGGCAGCGAGCAGCCTTGAACATTAATCAAGCGTACTTTGGCATAATAAGGCGATGCAACAGAGTGAATTGAAATAATCTGTAAATGAGCGTCAATGGGTTTGTCTATTTCTATTTGGCATAAACTGGCTGAGTAAAAAATAAGATAATGAAAGATTACGATAAAAATACCACAAATAAACCCTGACAATACCGACAAAAAAGGCTTAAAATAGAGACTCGCTAAAATGACAGCAAAACTCATTATATAGAACGCCGCAGTGTTCAGTGTGTAAACGGTTATAAAACACCCCAACACAAAGCCACTGCATAACCAAATAGATGTAAATGGTTGCTTTAGATGGCTAAAAAAACGATCCAACGGTTTTTACCCGATCATAACAAGGTAAGAGATCATAAATATTTAAGAATTTTTGGTCGTTTATTACATGACGCCAACTTATGGCACTTAAATAGACGCTCCGCTCGGGGTGCTTTTGCGGTAGGTTTGTTTTTTGCTTTCATCCCTGTTCCTTTTCAAATGGTTTTAGCTGCCGCCTTGGCAATTCCATTACGTGTTAACTTGCCTATTTCTGTTGCAACAGTGTGGATCACTAACCCGTTGACAATGCCTCCTATCTTTTATTGTTCATACATTGTTGGGACTATAGCCCTTGCTCAACCAACTCAACATTTCCATTTTGAGCCAAGTTGGCAATGGTTTATAGATAGCCTCACTACGATTGGACCCGCTTTTTTAGTCGGCTCATTAATTTGTGCTTCAGCGGCATCACTTGTAGGCTATTTTGCGATTGATATGCTTTGGAAGCGCTCAGTGCGAAAAGCGTGGCTACACCGTCATAAATAAAGCAATAACAGAATACTAAAAAACACACCTTTCAGTATAGACAAAAAACCCAGCTTTAAGCTGGGTTTTTTCTGTTAATTATCGCGATGTTAATTATTTCTTACGGAACACGCGGCGCACTGCAGCAAATGGCAACAGTAAAAACGCAAACCACGGAAAGCTTGCAGATTGGCGTTCATATTGCTCAACTTCTTCCGCCGGGCATTCCTCTACACTGCCACTAATAGGTGTTAGTTTTACAGCTACCGTAACACTTTCGTGTTCAATGTTGCCATCAACATCACGCACTACATTACCAAACGAATCTGTTTTCTCAACCGTTTTAGTCGCAACACCGAAAATTTCGTTATTGTTGTTGATTGATTTCGCTTCAGCTATTTTGTAGCCAAAACGTGTTTCACCATCCGCTTCATAGCACGGTAATAAATCATTTAAATTAACAATTTTATCTTCACCAATGGTGTACATAAAACCTTCACGGCGACGTGTAGACGAATTAAAAATATCGGTTTCACCTTCACCGACAATAATACCATTATCATTTACATCATTAGCAATTGAGTTTGAACTTGCAAAGTAGTCGCTTGGGAATACAACAGTGTCATTTTGCTTGTCATAATAATAAAACTTAGTTGTTGTTCTACCCTCAATACGCTTTGAAGCATAACCAACAATAATGTCATTGTCATTCATCGACAGCACTTGGCCTAATTGCCAATCATCGTCCTGATTGATAAATTCTTTGACTTCTCCGTTTTCGAATATAACCGGCATCGTGGTGCGTCGATCTGTGTCTTTGTATCGCACTTCAGACATACCCGCAATTAACCCATTTTTGTTAATCGCATAAGCGCCACTTTTAAAAGCGAACTTTTCATCGTCTTTGGGGGTTAAACCTATACCCAAAATTTCAGTATTCGTGATGTTGAAATTATTATCTAATGTCCATTTAACGGCACGTTTATTGTATATTCCATTATTGTTATTTCGTTCAATACTCTCAACACAATCTGAAACAGGCTCGTCTTCACCATCACACCTGTCGTCGATATTTTCTTGGCGATCTTCTGCAATGTCTGTCGACACGGTACCAACAACTTCGTAACCAAGCTCTGTTTTAACAATATCATAAGCAGCACTAAAACCGCCAAATTCATCAAACTCAGGCGTAAGAGGCACTTTTACACCATCAGCTGAAATCACCACTCCCCGTCTAATAAAATCACGTAAGAAATGTGTCTCCGCTTCGTCTTCATCAGCTTGTGTAAAAGATGTTTTCTCGTAAGGAGCACTGCCCCAACCCGCCATAACACCGTCTTCAGCAACCGCACTTAAGTAGTTAGATGTAGAGCGTGTTAAACCATCATAATCCAATGATTGTTCATCAAAAATAACTTGTTCAGTTGACCCCTCAGCGCTATAGACAGTGGCAATTGCACTCGCTAATTTCTGATACTCGGAATCCACAGAACGGCTATCACTCGATAAGAAACGAATCATAAACGTATGCGCATCGGCATTGGTATTTACGGCATCGTTATTTTCAATGTCATCAAGTGTAAACGTAATTTCTTTATCAATTAGTTCAAATCTGTCTTTTTCGCTTTCGTAAGCAGACTTAATAGCATTGTCATCAAAATCAATATAAGAAATATCAATTGGTAATCTGTAAACACCATTACTTAAACCAATAACATGACCATTTTCGCTAACGTCTGTTACATAATTCAGTTTTGCGCCATCTAAACCACCAAGCTCTGTTAACTTATAGGTCGCGCTCATCGCTGAGGTACTTAAGGTGGCTAAAATACTGGCAGCGAGTAGTTTATATTTCATTTTAATCCTTACTACTGATTCTTTAAATCTTCGAGTTCTTCCCAGCGCTCAAATGCGGCTTCAAGCTCAGACTCTAACTGGGCTAAATGGTTCAATGCTTCTGTTGTAATTGCTGCATCTTGCTTAAAAAAGTCCGGATCACTAACCACAAGTTGCTGAGCATCGAGCGCTTTTTCAAGTTGTTCCACTTTACTGGGTAATTCTTCTAATTCAAGTTTTAATTTGTAAGAGAGTTTATTGCTCTTCTTTTGCGTTTTATCATTGCTCACACCAGCAGACTTTTCTGGTTTCACTTGTTGCTGCTGTTGTTTTTGCTGTTCGGCTAAATATGCGGTGTAGGCTTCATAATCGCTGTAACCACCCACAATATCACTTATTTTACCATCACCCTCGAAGGCCCACACGGAGTTACATGTATTATCAATGAACTCACGGTCGTGACTTACAATCAAAACAGTTCCTTGGTATTGGTTAATAATATCTTCCAATAGCTCAAGTGTTTCAATATCTAAATCATTGGTCGGTTCATCCAGAACCAAAATATTCGAAGGCTTTAAAAATAATTTCGCGAGTAATAAACGGTTTTTCTCCCCACCTGACAGTGCTTTAACAGGCGTGCGTGCACGAGCTGGCGGAAATAAGAAATCTTGCAAATAACCCAACACATGACGTGAACGACCGCCCATCATCACTTCTTGTTTACCTTCTGCTACGTTATCTTGCACTGTGGCTTCTTCATCCAATTTCTCGCGATATTGGTCAAAATAAGCAAATTCAAGGTTTACACCTTGCTTAACGGTACCTGCATCCGGTTGTAAATCACCAAAAAGAATTTTTAATAATGTTGTTTTACCGATACCGTTAGGACCGACAAGACCAATACGATCACCACGCATGACCAGTGTAGAGAAGTCTTTAGCAATCACTTTATCTTTAAAAGCGTGGGCAATATGCTTCGCTTCAAAGACTAACTTACCAGAGCGCTCTGACGTTTCGATATTGAAGTCTGTTTTACCCACTTGCTCAACACGTTGTTGACGTTCTTTACGAAGCGCTTTTAACGCACGCACACGTCCTTCATTACGTGTTCTTCGGGCTTTGATCCCTTGACGGATCCAGGTTTCTTCTTCTGCTAAACGTTTATCAAAAAGGGCATTCTGTGCTTCTTCTACTTTTAAATCATGTGCTTTTTGCTCTAAGTAGGTGGCATAATCCCCAGGATAAGAGACAAGTTTACCGCGGTCTAAATCAAGAATCCGCGTTGCAACAGCACGTATAAAGGCACGGTCATGAGAAATGAAAACAATGCCACCTTTAAACTCTTTTAAAAATTGCTCAAGCCAAATAACACTGTTCATATCCAAGTGGTTGGTTGGCTCGTCAAGCAATAACAAATCGGGTTCGCTTACTAAGGCTCGCGCTAAGGCAACTTTACGAAGCCACCCGCCAGATAATGACTCTAATTTAGCTTCAGGTTCGAGCTCTAAACGTGACAAAACCAGTTGAATACGCGTATCAAACCGCCATCCATCCACTGTTTCAAGTTGATTTGATAAACGTTCAAGTTTATTCAGCAACTTGTCATTGCAGTCCGTTTGCATTTGATTACTGACCTGATGATAATCAATTAATAGCTGAGCTATATCTGGCATACCCTGGGCTACGTAGTCAAATACAGTACCTTGAGCACCTTTTGGTGGATCTTGCTCTAAACGAGAAATGCGGATACCACCTAACTGGTTTATCTCACCATCATCTAGGGTAACTTGCCCATCTAACACTTTTAATAACGTTGATTTACCGGCACCATTGCGCCCTACAATACACACTCGTTCACCTGACTCAATAACCGCATCAGCATCATCAAGTAAAGGATGTGTACCGTAAGCAAGCTGTGCTTTGGCAATTCTGATTAAATCCATCGTGACTACTACTCTTATTCTTAATTATCAGCAATAAATTTTGCTAACTGTAATTCATCAAATGGCCAATATAGTGTTTCACCATTTTCTTTTTTAACAACTGGAATACTCGTTTGATACGCACTGATTAACTGATCATCGTCCATAATATCGTGCGCTACAAAATTTACCTTTGCAGCCACTAATAATTCATCGGCCAATTCACACAAATGACAACCATCTGTGTGATACAAAGTAAACTTAGCCATGAGTAATTAGCCAGCTATTATGAATTTGCTTATTACGCTTAAAGTCTGGAGATAAGGTATTCGCTGAAATATTTTCTGCTTTTAACCCTAAGCCCATCAGACCCACTTCATCAATTGTGAAACCGCGTTTGTTATTAGAGAAAATTAATGTGCCATTTGGACTTAGAATTTTCTTTACCCAAGTCAATAATTTAATATGGTCGCGTTGAACATCAAAAGCATCTTTCATGCGTTTTGAATTTGAAAACGTTGGCGGATCTAAAAAGATAAGATCATATTGGCCCTGCGCATACTCTAACCACTTTAAACAATCGGCTTGTTCAAAACGATAACGAGTATTACTAATACCATTCAGGTCAAAATTTTCTTGTGCCCATTTTAAATAGGTTTTCGACATATCAATCGTGGTAATCGCTTTTGCGCCACCCAATGCAGCATGAACAGATGCACTACCGGTATAAGCGAATAAATTTAAAAAGCGTTTATCTTTCGCATTTTGCTGAATGTAGCGACGAGCCAAGCGGTGGTCAAGGAATAAACCCGTATCTAAATAATCAAACAAATTCACTTTAAACTTAGCGCCAAATTCTTCAACCACTTGGGTGCGATTTTGTTTTGAAACTTTGGTGTATTGCTCTTCGCCTTTTTGTTTTTTGCGAACTTTTACTGCAATATTTTCAGCGGCTATATCTAATTGCTCGGCGGTTAAACTTATGACATCTTGCAAACGTTTTTGCGCTGTACTGTCATCAATTTCTTTCGGGGCGGCGTATTCGAAAATAACCGCGGCGTTATCATATACATCAACAGCGACGTTGTATTCAGGAATATCTGCATCGTAAACACGATAGCAACTTACTTCGTTTTGTTTTAGCCAATTTTTTAGGTTCTGCTTATTTTTCTTTAAACGATTAGCAAATGCTGTTGAACCTTCATAGTTAAGTGCAGGTTTATCTTCTTTACTTAATTCAACTTGTTTATCGTCCAGTTGATAGAGATTAAGCACGACATCTAATGGGCCATTTTTAAACTTATAGCGTTTGAGTTTTACTAACTTCAATAATTTAAATAAGCTTTCATCTGTGCCTAATAAAGCTAACTTCCAATGATTAAAGTGCTTTTTAAAGCCCACACCTAAACTACGATGCAAGTTAACCAGCTCAGCCATTGAGCCGAGTCGCTCGCCATAAGGTAAGTTCGAAATCACAACACCGGGTAACTTAGCAACACTAGTCAGTTTTGTAGCATCACTTTGCTTGAACTTGATCACGCTTGCAAGGTCTGCTCGCTCAGCATTTTCTTGTGCTTTTGCAATAACAGAGGCATCAATATCATGACCAATTAACCACAATTTAGGCTCTGTAATTTGTGCCATTAATTCTGCTTTTAATTCTTTATACTTTTGAATTCGAAAACTAGGTAAGCGCTCAAATGCAAAGCCTTCGCGGAATAAACCAGGTGCTTCGTTTCGTGCCATACTAGCCGCTTCAATCAAAATAGTACCAGAGCCACAACATGGATCGAATAATGGTTGTTGAACATTTTCAAGCCAGCCACTGCGTTTTACAAGTGCAGCTGCTAAGTGTTCTTTTATGGGGGCTTTGCCTTGATCTTGACGATATCCACGTTCAGACAAACGAGGACCAGAATAATCAATATACAACGCCACACCATGACGGTTTAATCGTGCAACAACACGCACATTAGCATTGTATTTATCAACATTTGGACGCTGTTCGAACAAATCAGCAAAGTAATCAACAATTGCATCTTTTATTACTAAACCAGAAAACTGCGTGTTTTTTAAGTAATCATTCGTACCCGTAAAATCAACAGCGAATGTCTGTTTTGGCCCAAACCATTCTTGCCATGGCTGCAATCGTGCAAAATTATACAGGCTGTCTTTGTCTTTAACGCCTTCTTTCTCTTCTATCAACATTAGAATTCGCGTCGCAAACCGACTCGATAAACAAATTTTTTGTGCTAATAAGCTGTCAGCTTCAAAACGGACAGAACCAACAGTTTGCTTTGAGACTTCTGCGCCAAGCTCTGTTAACTCTTCAACAAGTAAATTTTCGATTCCGATAGAAGTAAGTGCGATAAATTGCAAAGTAAAAACCCTTAAATGCTAATTGCGCAGGATTATAGCATAGCTTAGCGAACAAAAACGCCATCATTTAAAGGGATATTAAGCAGATTTAAACTGTTTTTGTTGGATATAAACAGGAAAGATACGATTGTTTAGCACTTTGATAGCTTCAAATTGCTGCAACGATAGATTTTCATCTAACTTAAAGTGCTCACTTAAGTTAATACACACAGACGCATCGCTGCAATGATCAACAATTAAAAACTCACCTTCTTGGGCGTGTGAGCAAAGTTTAACAACCGCTTCAACACTTGGTTCACTGCCATGGTACTCATGAAAAAACCAACTTTTAGCAAGCACTGGTTTTAAATGAAATTTAACCGCAGTCGCGTTCAAAGCAATTTGGCAAAGTTGCGCAGGGCTCCAGAGCGAGAATGTCTCAAGATATTGATAGACTTGTTGGTAAAAATCAGCGTCTTCGAGGCTAAAATTTGGTTCACACAAGACAGCATCAGTGAGCTGACGAAGTTTGTAAGGCGTGCACAGCTGCATATTTTGGTCAAGGTCAACCAAAAGACGATTATTTTTAGAACAAGCAAGCCATTTCCATTGCTTTGATGCTTGTAACATGACTCCTCCCTCTACTAAAAATAAAAATTCCTGCATACTTAGCACATAAGTATAACTAAAGCAGACCATTAATAAAATGATTTTTTAGAACATTTTATTAATGATCAATTGCTTAGATAACTGATCCTTATAAGCCTTTTAGGATCGTTTTTACCAATTCTGGGCCTTTATAAATGAAACCCGTGTAAACTTGAACGAGGTCTGCACCGGCAGCAAACTTCTCTTTTGCTGATTCTGCATCATCAATTCCACCAACACCAATAATAGGTAACTTACCCTCAGTTAGACGCTTTATCTCACTAACGACGTGGGTTGAGCGAGCACGTACAGGTTGCCCCGATAAGCCCCCAGCTTCATCTGCATACTGTTGTCCTTGAACTGCTGCACGTTCAAGTGTGGTGTTTGTCGCAATAACACCATCGATCTTATTATTGATCAATGAGTCACTGACTTGTGAAATCTGTACTGCATCAAGATCAGGCGCTATTTTGACAAGCATTGGCACGTGCTTATTATGTTTTGCAGCCAAATCCAACTGTTCATTTTTCAGGCTTTGTAATAAATCATCTAGCGCTTCACCGTACTGTAAATCACGCAATCCTGGCGTATTTGGCGAAGAGATATTGACCGTAATGTACGATGCATATTCGAATACTTTGCGCATACAGTGGATATAGTCGTCTTTACCCTGCTCGTTAGGTGTGTCTTTATTTTTGCCAATATTGATACCTAGAATGCCATCATACTTTGCAGCTTTAACATTATTAACAAGGTTATCGACTCCTTTATTATTAAAGCCCATACGATTAATGATCGCATTTGATTGAGGTAAGCGGAAAATACGTGGTTTGTCATTACCGGCTTGTGGACGAGGTGTCACTGTACCGACTTCAACAAAACCAAATCCCATTTGTGAAAAAGCATCAATACACTCGGCATTTTTATCTAGCCCAGCTGCAAGACCCACCGGATTTTTGAATTCTAAGCCAAGAAAATTAACAGGTTTATTAGGGACTGTTTGTGACCATGCTGCACTCAATGGAGTATGCGCAAATCGACGTAAATTATTAAGTGCAAATTCATGAGCCCACTCCGCATCACGGGTAAACATAAAACGGCGAGCTAGATCATAAAACATGGTTTGTTCCTTAGGTAAAATAAACAGTGTAGCTTTATTAAAACGGTACATTGCAAATTAAGGGCAAAAAAATACCCCAGCGAGCTGGGGTATGTATTTTAACGACTTTTCATTTATTTGGAAGTGTCACAGTTGTGGCTTAGCAACATTAGTTCACGAAGTGCCACTGAGAACTTCGCAAAATCATGGCTTTGCGATGTCTTAAACTCAGATAACATCTGTTTCCAACGTTGTAATAACAACTCTTGATTATCCATCCACTCGTCAATTTGTGCGTCTACATCTTTGTTGTCACCAACAAAGCTATTTAACACAACCGCTGACAATGTGCGTTGTTGCCAGTCAAGCTCTTCTCGGTATGATGCACGAGCAAGTGCTTGCCAATGGTTTGCAACAGGTTGATTGGTAATTTGGTCTAAGAACCAATGTAACCCCATACGCGCACCCAGCTTGAAGTAAGTGTTAGACACCATGTCGATACTGCAATTTGAGTTATTAGCAATTTCAGCTAAGTCCATTACAGAGAATAAGCTTGAAAGTGAGACAATGCGCGTAGCCAGTGCTTTTGGCACATTGTTATCAATCAATTTATCTGCTGCTTTAACTAAGCGTTCGCTTTCTTTCTCAACCATGTAGCTGTTTAAGTTTTCGCTCAAATCGGCGAATGTGGGTGAGAAGAACTCAATTGCTTGTTCAATCGTTTGTGCTTTATTACGGTGACGTAAGAACCAACGTGTTGCACGACGTACAGTACGGCGTAATTGATACAGCATTTCTGTCTGAACTGCCGCTGGTATCTTATTATCAAGCGCCACAATTGATGACCACGTATCTGTCATCTGGAACACTTCTTTAGCGATTGAATAACACAGTGCTATTTCAGCTTCGTTTGCACCGGTTTCTTCATTCATACGAACCATGAAGTTAAGGCCCATATCGTTTACGATATTATTGGCAAGTTTAGTTGCAATAATCTCTTTACGAAGTGGGTGGTTATCCATTGCGTCGTTAAACTTCTCGCGAAGTGGCACTGGGAATGAATTAACTAACAACTGACGGTAATAAGGGTTTTCTGTGATCTCTTCAACAACAAGAGACTCTTTAAGAACCATTTTCGCGTATGAAACAAGCACAGACAGCTCAGGACGAGTTAAGTCTTTACCTGCGGCTGCGCGCTCAGCTAATTCTTCATCTGTTGGGATGAACTCAATCGCACGATTTAACTTGCCATCTTTTTCAAGTGCATGAATAAAGCGTACTTTTTCTTTAAGTGTTGACGTACCTTTAGACTGAGTAATAGACAGTGTATGCGTTTGACGGTAACAATCTTTAATGACTAGTTGTGACACTTCATCGGTCATTGAATACAGTAACTCATCACGTTGTTTACGTGTTAAGTCACCTTCAGCCACTAAACCATTTAATAAGATTTTGATGTTAACTTCGTTATCCGAACAGGCAACACCGCCCACGTTATCAATAAAGTCAGTATTTACACGGCCACCTTTGGCAGCAAATTCGATACGACCCAGTTGCGTCGCACCTAAGTTACCACCCTCACCTAAGATTTTCGCACCAAGTTCAGCACCATTAATACGTAATGCATCATTCGCGCGGTCGCCCACATCTGCATCTGTTTCTTTAGAGTTCTTAATGTAAGTACCGATACCACCATTCCACAGTAAATCAAACTCCATCATTAAGGCAGCTTTGATTAACTCATTAGGTGTCATGCTCGCTTTCTTGGTGCCAAGCATTTTCTTCATTTCAGGGCTTAAGCTAATTGATTTAGCGGCACGAGAGAAAACGCCACCCCCTTGTGAAATAAGATCTTTATTGTAATCTTCCCACGAAGAACGTGGTAGATTGAATAAACGCTCACGTTCTGGATATGACGTCGCTGCATCAGGGTTAGGATCAACAAAGATGTGCATGTGGTTAAACGCCACTTGCAGTCGAATGTGCTTAGAAAGCAACATACCATTACCAAATACGTCACCCGCCATGTCACCTATGGCCACCACAGTGAAATCTGTTGTTTGACAGTCGATATCCATTTCACGGAAATGACGTTTAACAGATTCCCACGCACCTTTTGCAGTGATACCCATTTTCTTATGGTCATAACCCACTGAACCACCTGATGCGAAAGCATCACCTAGCCAGAAGTTATACTCGTTAGCAATGCCATTTGCGATATCAGAGAATGTAGCAGTACCTTTATCGGCAGCAACAACAAGATATGGGTCGTCTTCATCATGACGGACAACATCAACAGGCGGAACAATTTCGCCACGCTCAATGTTATCTGTAATGTCTAATAAACCACGGATAAAGATTTTGTAGCACTCTTGGCCTTCTTTAAAAAATGCTTCACGGTCTGTTGGAAGTTGCTTACAAACGAAACCACCTTTCGAGCCTACTGGCACAATAACTGTATTCTTAACTTGTTGTGCTTTAACAAGACCCAATACTTCAGTACGGAAATCTTCACGACGGTCTGACCAACGCAGACCACCACGCGCAACTTTGCCACCGCGTAAATGCACACCTTCAACACGCGGCGAGTAAACGAAAATCTCGAACGCTGGAAGCGGTAGTGGCATTTCAGGGATCATAGAAGGCTGTACTTTGAACGATACATATGACTTAAATTGGCCATCAGCTTCTTTTTGGAAGAAGTTAGTTCTCAGTGTCGCGTTAATCATATCAACGTATAAACGAATGATACGGTCATCATCTAGGTTAGCAACGTTTTCAAGCTCAAGGTAAATTTGACTAATCAGTTTCTCAAGCGTCTTTTCGCTACCAGGGTTCTTAACAGAGAACTTCTTAGTAAATAAATTAACGATTTGCGATGCAATATGCGGGTAATTAGCAAAAGTACTTTCAATGTAAGTTTGCGAGAACGTTACACCAATTTGACGCATATATTTCGCGTAAGCACGTAAAATTGATGCTTCACGGCCTGTTAAGCCACCCATTAATACTAAACGGTTGAAGCCGTCGTTTTCTAAACGATTGTTCCAAACATTTGTTAATGCAGCACGGAATCGAGCTGACACTTTATCAAAGTCAGCGATACCCTTGTTGTCAATTAGCATGGTGAAGTCCATGATCCAATTAACGTTACCATCAGTTGTTTTTACTGAGTAAGGCGTTTCACCTACAACGCGAAGTCCAAAGTTTTCTAACATTGGCATGACGTCAGATAAATGAATAGGCTCATCCTTATGGAACAAGCTTAAGCGTACAACATTGGTATTCGCTTCTTCTTGCGGACGGTAGAACAACATTTCTAATTTGTTTTCGTCGCTAAGAAGCTCAAGCTTTTCAATATCAACAACTGCAGCGCTTGGAAGAACTTGATCTTTATACGCACTTGCAAAAGCTTGCGCATATTTACGGTTTAATTCTTTACCGCGTGCTTCACCTGCACTTTCAAGTAATGCAGATTGTAATCTATCTTCCCAAGTACGGGCCGCTTCAATTAGGTTATTTTCGATGTCTTTCACGTTATATTCAATATTATTGTCAGTCACACGCACCGTGTAGTGTGTACGGGCTAATGTCGACTCAGAGAAGAAAGTAGTAAATTCGACTTTTTCGTCAGAATTAAATGCATTCGCTAAAATACTTTGTGTTTCACGGCGAAGTGCGGTGTTGTAACGCTCGCGTGGTACATAAACCATACACGAGAAGAAACGACCGTATGCGTCTTTACGAACAAAAATGCGACACATATCACGCTCTTGTACTTGTAACACGCCCATTGCAACTTCTAGCAGCTCGGTTTCACGTGCTTGTACAAGCTCATCACGCGGGTACGTTTCTAAAATATTTAACACGGCTTTGTATGCATGCGTACCTTTCGCAAAATCACACATTTCCATAATGCGGTTGATTTTACTTTTTAGTACTGGCACATCAGCGGCGCTGTTGTTATAAAAACTTGATGAGAATAAACCGATGAAACGGTCTTCACCAACCACGTTACCTTTGTCATCGAAACGTTTAATGCCTACATAATCGATGTACGCAGGACGATGAACGCGAGACACTGAGTTCGTCTTTGTTAAGATGAGTAAGTTATTGCTACGCGCTTCTTGACGCGCCACTTCAGGTAACTCAGATAAAAGACGGCTGTGCTCTTCGTCTGAGTTTTTCATCAAACCTAAGCTAGTGCCTTTTTTACCTTTTAACTGATAGTCGCCTTGAACTGGCGAAAGCTCGTATTCACGGTATCCCATTAGAGTGAAATTATCTTTCGCTAACCAGTCTAAAAACTCAACCGTTTCAGAAACTTCACTTTCTTTATTATTATGGTGACGCTTCGGTAAGTCTTTCGTTACAGCAATTAGTTTTTCACGAATTGGCTGCCAATCTTCTACAGCAACAGAAACATCAACAAGTACAGATTCAAGCTCTTTCTTAAACGATTCAATCACTTTTGCGTCTGTTTGACGATCAATTTCGATAAAGAATACCGTTTTTGTAGACGTTGATTCTTGCTCTGCTTTTAAGCTAGAAATACCCGTGATTTTTGCGTTTTTATCACGTTGAATTTTAAGCGGAGAGTGAAGTAGCAAGTGAGAAGCGATGTTTTCGCGGGTCATGGCCATGCGCACAGAATCAACTAAGAAAGGCATATCTTTAGCGATAATTTCTACAATTGTGTGCGATGACTGCCAGCCATCTTTTGCGACTTCAGGATTGAAGACACGGACAACCGCGTCATCAGAATTATTTTTTTCTAGCGAGTTCCATAGGCTTAGTGCAGCGCCATATAAGTCACTATCGTTGCGATGTGCCAAATCCTCTTTAGACATATTGCTGTACAAGGCTTTGGCGAATTTCTCAACGAGTAACACATTATCAGCGTGAACTTTTTTCTGGATCAGCTTACAGACATTATCTAAGATAACCGAGGCTTGCCCTTCATTTCGTGTCATTGTATGTTCCTTAATCTATACTACTTATTGATTAGTAGAATATTTGTACAGCCATTTATTAGCGTGGAGTCAGGTAAATTCTAACTCTTTTACAGCTAATAAACAGCCTTTTCGATGAAATCATTTTAAGCTTTTCAGCTATTTGGTCATCTATTCACAAAATATAGATATATATGGCCATTCCTGGCCATATCGGAGCACAATTATTTACATTATTTTTTCTGGTCAGTCCAGAGGAAGCTACCAATCGCGGGTAAAAGCAGCACTGCACCTAACATATTCACTAAGAACATAAAGGTAAGCAGAATACCCATATCCACCTGGAACTTCAGATCAGAGAAAATCCACGTGCTCACCCCTATCGCCAAGGTGATACCTGTGAAGAGTACTGCACTGCCTCGTTCAACAAGGGCGTTACGGTAAGCGACTTCTAATGCGACGCCACGTTTTAACTGTGACATCATCGATGACAGAATGTAAATTCCGTAATCAACGCCAATCCCCACCCCTAATGCGATAACAGGTAAGGTTGATACCGTTAAGCCTATTTCTAATTGCACCATTAATGCTTGCGCAAGTGTTGATACGATATACAACGGCAGTACCACGGCTACTGTGGCTTTTACGCTCCTAAAACTCACTAAGCAAAGTAAAATAACTGCGCCATAAACATAGAGCATCATCGGTAATTGTGCAGCCGACACAGATTCATTTGTTGCAGCCATTACCCCAACAGGGCCTGAAGCTAGCTTAAATTGAACTTTATCGGTTTGCTCTTGAGCTGCAAACTCTTTTACCTTTGCGACAACATGATCAATTGTCTCTGCTTTATGGTCATTTAAGAAAATGATTACAGGCATCACTGAACAGTTACCATCTAACAAACCAGAGCTGGTCTCAACACGCGATGTCGATTGCACTAAGCTTGCTGTATTACGCGGTAAACTTTGCCATTTTAAATTACCTTCATTAAAACCAGCATTAACCGACTGAGCAACGCTACTTAAACTCACTGCTGATTGTACGCCAGCTACATTTTCCATTTGCCATTGGAAACGACCGATTCGCTCCATTACATCATGCTCTGTACACGCTGCAGGATATGCTTCAACAATCACTTTTAAAATATCAGATGAAATCGTGTACTTATCTGAAATCAAGAAGGTGTCTTGATTATATCGCGCATCTTGATGCAGTGAAGGTGCGCCGGCGTGCAAGTCACCAATACGCATTTTATCTGCCTGCCAGTAACCGACTGCAAAGAGGAGTGCCGTTAAAACAATGATGACAGCTGCGGTCTTACGCTCAGTTGTCTTAACCAAAATTTCACGCAAGGTATCCAGCATGTTTGGTTTGTCTGTGTGGTTACCAGATTGGATACGCACCGAGCCTTCAAAGTTCATGTAAGACGCCCAAACAGGCAGAAGGATCAAGTTAGTGAATATAATCACCGCCACACCCAAACTCGCTGTAATCGCTAACTCTCGGATAATACCGATATCAATGGTTAATAATGTTAGGAAGCCAATCGTATCAGATAACAACGCTATACCACCGGGAATTAACAAGGCCCTAAAACTTGCCTGACAACACACGCGTGTATTGCTGCCGGTGCACACTTTTTTACCAATGTCGTTGATCATTTGCACGCCATGGCTTACACCAATAGCAAACACCAAAAATGGCACTAGGATTGACATTGGATCAAGTCCAAAGCCAAGACTTGACAGTAAACCAAGCTGCCAGATGACCGCTATAATTGAACAAGCAATCGGCAAAATTGTTAGTTTTAAACTGTGGCAGAATAACCACACCATGATAAATGTAAATGCGATAGCAATAGCGAAAAACAGCACCACGCCTTTCGCACCTTCTGCAACATCGCCCGCCATTTTTGCAAAGCCAATAATATGAATACTGACTTTGTCTGTACTGAGCGGTTCGCGCACTTGTGTTTCTAATTTTTCAGCAAATGCGAGGGTATCGAGTTTTTCTTGCGTTTGGGGATCAAATTCAAGTAGCTGTGCTGTCACCATCGCACATGAATAATCACTCGCAATCATGCGCCCCACAACTTTTGCTTTTTCAATATTCTCTTTTACAACTGCTAAACCTTGTTTATCAGCAGTAAAGTTGGCTGGAATGATTGGGCCACCGGCAAAGCCGTCTTCGACAACTTCTACAAAACGTGCACTGGGAGCAAAAATTGAGTTTACTAGCGGACGATTTACCCCTGGAATAAAGTAAAGTTGGTCATGAACAGCTTTTAACTGCGTAAAAAACTCCTCATTAAATATATCGCCCTCAGCATCACACACTGAAATTAAAATACTGTTTGCACCACCAAACTGCTTTTCATGTTTGGTATACACTTTCATGTATTCGTGGTTTAGTGGAATATTCTTATTAAACGACGCATCGAGTTGAATTTGTGTTGCTTTAAACAATAAAAAACAGGTGATTACTGCAAACGAAATAATCGCAAATAGACGATGACGAAACACCGCCTTTTCTAAAAAATCTAAAAAGCCACGCATTACTGATTCAACTCCTTCACTTTAATGCCATCTTCAGAAGCCATAACCAGTTTATTCTGAAATACAACGCCATCGAGTAATGATTTACCATCAGCCATCTGCTCTTCTGTTAGCTCACCATCTTTGATATGAAAAATAACCCCACTGTTTGCGAATAATAGCCATTCATTTTTGTAATTAATTGCGCTATTAACGGTAGCGTGATTATCAGAGTCAACTTGTAGCCACTCTTGAGATTGCGCTTGGCGTGTAAAAATATTTCCCCGTAGACCTGCAACAAGATCTTCGCCACCGCTTTGTGCAGTTGACGCAAACGTAAAGAAAGAACCCATATATATTTCTTCTAAACGCTGCCATGTTTGACCATTGTCTAGGCTTTGCGCCATTAAACCCATTTCACCCACGAGCATTAAACGGTCTGCAACGTTAACAATACGGTTAAAATGTGGCAGGATTGATGCTGTTTCAGCTTCGTATCCTTCAGGATCATTGTTTTTAAGATCGTTTAAATAATCACGGTCATCCTCAAATAATAAGCTGTCTAAAAACCGTTTATTCCAGTTTTTTCCGCCATCATTCGTTTCAAAAAACATCCCATAAGCACCCACTGCGTAGCCATGCTGCGCTGAGGTAAATAAAATGTCTAAGCACGGCTTATCCATATGGGGCAATGCCTGTTGCAATTGCCATGTTTTACCAGCATCCGTCGTATTAATAATGGTTGCATCATGGCCACAGGCCCATCCTAAATCCGTGTCATAAAAGTTAACTGCCGTTAATAACACTTGTGTAGGTACACTCGCCTGTTGCCATTGCTGTGCATCTGAGCTGGTGATGACAACACCATGTTTACCAACTGCGATGAGTTGATTGCCTGATATCTCAATATCAGTAAGAAGGGTTTTGTCTGCGTTAACAGCAGAAATTGCCTGCTGAGGCTGTGGCATGTCTTGAGCAAAACATGAAGCACTATAAGCAAGACAAGCATAAAGCAAATACTTCATAAAGATAAATCGCCTTCGATAGAATAAAAAAGCAAGCCAACAACATAATCGTGGTTACACCTTTCATACGTTGACTTGCCTACATTGCAAGAGGCACCTGTTTTCAGGTGCCTAGTGTGTAGATTAACGACCTTCGCGGCGTAATGCGCTAGAGGTAAACTCATTGTCGTTTAATGTTTTTGAGAAGTCATACATTTTTTCTTGGTTATCTAAACCAATCGCTAAATAACGACGTGAATTTAAGTCGTGGTATACATCTAGCGTACTCCAATGCGTAGGTACTTCGTAGTAGTTCAAGCCATGCGACATTGCAACACGATACATTTGATCGCGATTATCATAAATATCGGCTACATGAACTTGCCAGCTATCCTCGTCAATATAAAACACACGCTTTTTATAAATATGACGCGTGCCTTCTTTAAGGTTCGCTTCTACAACCCATACTCTGTGCTTTTCATAGCGCACATGTTCAGGGTTAATATGACCCGCTTGTAAAATATCATCGTAGGTTAACTTGTCGCTATGAAGCTTATAACTATTGTAAGGAATATAAAGCTCTTGCTTGCCTTTTAATGTCCAGTTATAGCGATTTGGTGAACCATTAAACATATCAAAGTCGTCGGTTGTACGTAAGCTATCTGCTGCAGTACCCGGTGCATCATAGGCTACGTTTGGCGCACGACGAACACGACGTTGACCTGAGTTGTAGGTCCATGCTTGACGTGGCGTTAAGATTTGGTCCATTGTTTCATGAACAAGCAATGCGGTACCAGCAAGACGAGCAGGTTCTGTTACCTTTTGTTTAAACTTAAATAGAATATTTGATTCTTGAAGTTGTTCAGGTGTCGACTTTGGATTTGAGTATTCAACTAACAACTGTTCATCAAAACCTACATAATTATACGAGCCTGATGCCGTCGGTGCTGCTTGTCCAGCATAACGCTCTACGGCTAAACCACGAAAACGTAATAGGTGATTCCAAATTGCTTCTAAGCCGTCTTTAGGAATTGGGAATGGCACGCCTACTGCCGTGTTCTTAATACCATTACCGCCTTCAACTAATTCAGCCGTAGTCGCGTATTTTTTAGTAGCATCGTATACAAACTGAGGATACGAAGCACTGCGACGGGTTGGATAAATGTTCATTTTAAATGTGTCAGGGTATGTATTGAATAACTCAATTTGACCAGGACTCAAGAGATCTTTGTATTTATCGACGTTCGACTTATCGATGGTGAATAATACCTTGTCATCTGCAAACGGATCAGGGTGATGCATACCCGGTTTGTAATCTGCAGGAGGCGTTGTAATACCGCCTGTCCATTCAGGGATAGAGCCATCTTTGTTTGCCGATTTTTCTGCACCAATGGGTGTTAAATCTGTACCTAAACGTGCCGCTTCATCAGCGGTAATTTTTGCAAGCACACTGCTGCTTGCAAAAACGCTACAAAACGCTGCAGCAATGAGGGTAGGTTTTCTAATAATCATAATTTACCCTTAAATTGAATATTTAATATTGAAAGAAACATAATCGCGGTCAGAGAAAGTATTCGTCGCACCACCACCCCAGAAAGAGTTGTAGCTAAAGTCGAATGACCACGCATTTTGATAGTTAAAGTTCATCGTCACGCCCAGTGACTTACGATCTTCAACAAACAGGAACATCGGATCAGGTGTAATACCATTCACGTCGTGTGAAAACACGAAACGTGGTGAGAAATTCACCCCGTTAAAGACATTAAAGTAATCACCTTTAGCGATTAAGCGGTAACCCCACGCAGACGCAGTTGGAAATGGGTTTGTCTCAGGGCCGTTTGAAATACCGAGGTGGAGTGTCGAATAATCATCACCTAATGGGCCTTGCATGATACCGCTTCGACCCGTACCCGCAACATTCAAGCGTAACTCATCGTATTCCGGCATATCATTAATACGAACACCGCCAATTTCACCCACAACAGCCCAACTATCAGCACCAAGAGACGGGCCAAATAAATGGGTAGCAGTAAACTGAAGCTGAGCTGTATTACGAAGAATATAGCCTTGTGCAACTTCACCAGGACCAACGACACTGGTCGCATCGCCTAAGCTCATTTGCGAAATACCTGCAAAATCAGGACGAATACCCGCAACAGCTAATTGCTCAGGCATACCAGCGTATAATAATTCAACATCATCTATTTGCAGTGGCTCATCTTGACGGAAGGCAAATTCGCCCGCAAGTGCGGTCTCACCCACGGTTGTATTAAAGCTTAAACCGTACAGCTTAATATCTTCAGGGTACTCTAATTGCCCTTTAGTGAATGCTTGAAGACTTGTGACATTATCTTCTGTTATTTCAGAAGTTAATAGCATACCAATATCAGCAGCCAATGCTTGCGATGTAAAATTAGATACTTGACCAGAAATAACAGGTCGGCGGCTGTGATAGTTAATGTGGTAAAGGGCGACTTCTGTATCGTTTAGTTCAGGTAAGTACATACCTAAACGTAAACCGTATTGTCCACCATCATCAGGCTCATTTTTACCCGCATCACCCTTGCCTTTTAAAGCAACTTTGGTCGGGAATGCCAGGTACATTTGCGCCATCATTGCTTGCCCTTGCGGTGATGTAGGATCGATACCTTGTGAGCGCACAATATCATCTAAACTATTTAAGCTGTCTGTTAAGAAAGCTAAATCGATATCAGGGTTTGATGTGAAACCAAGCTGGATATTTTGTTGGTAACCATTTTCAGACGCGAAATCATTCGTTGAAAAATAAGTACCTGCGGCAGGAAGGCGCGTTTCGTGCCATTCATACTGATAAAAACCTTCAAGGGTAATATTATCGGTAATACCTAATGAAGCCCATAGCATACCAACGGGTATGAATGCTTCTTTTAACTCCGCACCTGGCGCTTTCAAACGGTCAATATCAACCGGGTTTACGTTGATACCGTGAGAAATTAAGGTACTTTCACCCCAGTTAACGACCTGCTGACCTAAGCGAATAGACAGCGGGTTTCGACCTTCGTTAAGGTCAAAGTTCGCCCAGACGTACGCGTCAAGTAAGCGTAAATCAGCACATACTTGCTCTTTGGTGTCGTCATCATCACAGGGGTCAACTTTCTTACCTGATGTTGGGTTACTATATGCAAAGTCACCATCCATCAACGCGAAATCATAAAAGTACATGAAACGGGTAAAAAGACCGTAATTATCTTTACTAATCGATAACTCATGGTTGCCTTTTAACAGCTTTGAAAAAGAATCACCACTGTCGAAGTTAAGGTTACCAGCATCGCCATTATTTGAATAAGCGCCTGGCTGGTTCCATACATCAGAAGAAGAGTAAATAGGATTTAAAGCAGGATGATAGCCCGACCAATCAAATGATGGGTTATTACTTTTACCTATAATTGCAAAGTCACGGTCTTCGACTCGAATACTCTGCCCATATGAAAAGCTAGAGTCAAAACGTACGTCAAAATCACCTAATTGAAAAGTGGCCGCGTGCAAAGCTGTGCTTGAGAGTCCCAGAGTCGCCGCCGCGAATCCCAAAGCTATTTTGTTTTTAACAAAAAGCGATCTTTTTATCATTGTGTTCATCCCCCTGTAACGGGTTGTTTTGTGATCAAATTGTTGTTTTTAGAATCTTTCTAACGATAGAAGCGAAATAGTAAAAATACAATATAGAACGCGTTCAATCGGTTAATATTTATTTAAAAATGTGACGTTTACGTATTGGTAAGACGTCATACCAGATAATTTATACACGTAAATTAACAATAGAACAAATTGAATTAACAAAAATATAATAAGATTATTTTATAGGAGGGAGAAAAATGTGGCTAATTTTTGGGTAAATTAGCACACTTTGTCGTATGACAGCTTTAAGGCTATTTGGCGTTTTAACTCACTTTTTCAAGCTTTAAAAACTGATTATCAGCGCCCAGCGTGAGCCTAAAACGCCCTCTTATCCCTAATGATGAAATAAAAGGACGTAAATGCTTGGCAGCAAAACGAATTGTTTTGCCACCATCTTCTGTTACCTGTACTGAAGTATATTTACCATGATAGTAATCAAGGCATTCTGCATAACTTAAATACAAAGAAAAAAAGTATTCAGTCATTAACCTACTAACGCTTTCTCAACTTTTTCAAATAAATCATCACTTAGGCTCTCTAATGATGCCAAACGTTGCAATTGTGCTTTGATTGCCTGCGAACGGTCGTGATCATAACGTTTCCATGCCATAAATGGTGTTAACATACGTGATGCATTTTGCGGGTTAATATCATTGAGCTTAATGAGCAAATCACCCAATAATTGATACCCTTTGCCGTCTGCACGATGAAATTGTGTAGTATTAAAATGGCTAAAGCTGCCGACCAATGCTCTGACACGGTTTGGATTACCAAAATCAAAACTTGGGTGATCATACAACTGCTTAATGTCTTCAATGCAGGTTGCTGACTCTTTCATTGCCTGCAATGCAAACCATTTGTCCATTACAAGTACATCATGTCGCCATTTAGCATCAAATTCATTGAGCAAATCATCACAGCGAGGGTGACTCGCTTTTACAACCGCACTTAGCGCAGCTAACACATTTGTCATGTTAGAGCTGGCCACGGCTTCGTCAATAAAGTCATTCACGTCTTGCTGTTCAGTTTTTGCTAAATAGTGCAAACAGACCTGTTTAAGTGCCCTAACGGCAACGGCCTCGGCAGATGTTGTGCCATCATCGTGTAATGCCTTATAACACGCAATCAATGAGTCCGATAAGTCAGTCGCAATGTGTAGTTCAAATGCATTCATTACTGAAACAATGTCATCAACGGGGATCACTGCATATTCAGCCGCAATCGTGTCATAGCTTGGTAATTTTAATAGCTCTGCAATCAGTGCCAAATCCCCTGCTCGTTCTGTAATTAATACGTTAAGAGCAGAAATGATGTCGGGTGATAAACATGCATTACCCGATGATATTGCGGCTTTAATTTCGTTGGTAAATAATCGTTGCTGTGCATCCCATCGCGAAAAATCACTTCGTGCAAAACGCATAATATGGAGCAAATCAGCGGTGCTGCTAGTTTGGTCAACAATACAAGGAGCAGAAAAATCTTCCAGAAGCACTGCAACAGGCGGCTCTATAACATTTTCAAACACAAAGGTGTGTTGTTTTTCAGTTATATTAAGCACAGAATCTTGCATCTGATTATTAATCGTTAACGGCACTGATTGACCAGCAGGGTCAAGTAGTTCAATCGCAAACGGAATATGTAACAACGCATTATTAGGTTGATTATCTGGCGCAAATTGCTCAATGGTCAGTGTAAAGGTTTGATTAGCATGATCAAAATATTGATCTACTTTTAATCTTGGAGTACCCGCTTGATTGTACCAACGTTTAAACTGCTGCAAGTCAATTTCATAAGCATCACTCATGGCTGCAACAAAGTCATCACAGGTAACGGCTTGACCATCGTGGCGTTGGAAGTAAAGCGCCATACCTTGCTGAAACTTTTCTTCGCCTAATATCGTGTGCATCATACGAATAACTTCTGCGCCCTTGTCATACACTGTCACAGTGTAAAAGTTATTCATTTCAATAACTTTTTCTGGGCGAATTGGGTGCGCCATAGGCCCTGCATCTTCGCTAAACTGATGAGTTCGCATTACTTTTACAGCATCAATACGGTTTAGGGCACGAGATCCCAAATCACTACTAAACTCTTGGTCTCTAAATACGGTTAAACCTTCTTTCAAAGACAACTGAAACCAGTCTCGACAAGTAACGCGATTGCCCGTCCAGTTATGAAAATATTCATGCCCTACAATAGATTCAATCGTGTGGTAATCTTTATCGGTGGCGGTTTCTTGATTCGCTAACACACATTTAGAGTTGAAGATGTTTAATCCTTTATTTTCCATCGCCCCCATATTGAAGAAATCGACGGCAACAATCATGTATATATCTAAGTCGTATTCAAGATTGAAACGTTCTTCATCCCACTGCATTGATTTTTTTAACGATGTCATTGCATGCGGGGTTTTTGGTAAATTACCTTTATCAACAAATAAGGCCAACTCAACATTACGGCCTGATTTCGTTGTGTACTGGTCACGTAACACATCAAAATCACCTGCAACTAATGCAAACAAGTAACTTGGTTTTTTAAATGGATCCTGCCATTTGACAAAGTGGCGACCATCATCGAGTGTGCCTGCATCAATCTGATTACCGTTAGACAATAAATGCGTGTATTTTTGCTCAGCAATGATCGTAACATCAAAACTTGCCAATACATCTGGGCGATCCAAGTAATAAGTGATTTTTCTAAAACCTTCAGCTTCACATTGCGTGCAATACGCGCCCCCCGATAAATACAGGCCTTCGAGGGAAGTGTTTGTTTGAGGATCGATATGGTTGACAATTTTTAAAATAAAATTAGCAGGTAAATTGTGGATGATGAGTGCCTCATCCTCAAGCGTATAGTCACTGTACTCTTGCTCATCTACATGCAGTGAGATAAGTGTTAAATCAACACCATCAAGCACTAAATCAGCCCCCGTTTCATCCACACGGTTAATCGTCATTGTTGAGTGTACGACGGTTTTTAAGGGCGCTAATTCAAAGCGTAAATCGATATGTTGTATTGAAAAATGAGGGGCTTGGTAATCTTTTAAATATTGAGCTTGAGGTTTACTCGTTGCAGACATCATTGACTCCAAATGGCCCTGTTTAACAGGGCCTAACATGAATTATTCAGCGCTGGTTTGTTTAACGTGCTTTGGTTCGATACGTAAAATTTTAATACCTAAATATGCGTAAACAACAGCGAGTACTGGATTAATTAAATTAAAGAAAGCGTAAAGTGCATAATCAAATGGGTTAATTAATAAAACGCTTTGCATGTATGCACCACACGTATTCCATGGGATCAGCGGGCTTGTAATGGTGCCACCGTCTTCTAAAGTACGTGATAAATTCACCGGTTTTAAACCGCGTTTTTCATATTCATCTTTAAACATACGTCCTGGTACAACAATAGCAATGTATTGATCTGCCGCCACTGCATTGGTACCGATACAAGTCGCAATTGTCGCTGTTATAAGTGAGCCGGTGCTTTTCGCTATTTTCAATATGCTTTTTACAAACATATCTAGCAAGCCAGTTTTCTCCATAATGGCGCCAAACATCAATGCGGTCATAATTAGCCAAGTTGTGTTTAACATTCCGGCCATACCGCCGCCACTGAGCAATGAATCCATTTTTTCGTCGCCCGTATCGATGCTAAAGCCATCAAAAAATGTTGTCCATACTAGCTTGAAATAGCCAATTAACTGCCCTTGTGACGTATCGATTTGACTATTAATTAAATCTGATTGAAACAACATAGCCCAAATAGCACCCAGTACTGCACCAATTGAAATAGCTGGAAATGCTGGCATTTTTCTTATTGCAAGAATAAGCAACACGACTAATGGCACGAGCATTTCAAGCCCGATATTAAAGTTGCTTTCTAACAGGTTAATGATTTCATCAATTCGGCCTGCTTCTGCTGAACCACCTGCATTAAAGCCCATAAAAATAAAAATAATTAAGGCAATGATAAAGCTAGGCACCGTGGTCCAAAGCATATGATGAATATGCTCAAACAGATCGGCTCCGGCAACCGCAGGGGCTAAATTTGTTGTTTCCGACAGTGGGCTTAACTTATCACCAAAGTACGCGCCTGAAATAACAGCACCGGCAGTCACCACCTGCTCAAGTCCTAACCCCGTTGCAACACCTAATAATGCCACACCGATGGTAGCAGCTGTCGTCCATGAGCTACCAATACTCATCGCAACAATGCCACAAATTAAACAACTAGCCGCATAGAACCAACTTGGATTGATAATTTGTAAACCATAGTAAATTAAGGTGGGTACTGTTCCAGATAGCAGCCATGTGCCAATCAATGCGCCTACCATTAACAGTATAATAATGGCACCTAATGATAAGGTGATCCCTTCAATCATCGCTTGTTCAAGCTTTTTCCAGGTATAGCCGTTTTTTAGACCGATTAAGGCAGCAGTAAAAGTAGCAAAGAGTAAGGCTATTTGATTTGGCCCCGATGATGAGTTATCACCGAATAAATAAACAGCTGCACCCAATAGGCACACGAGAACAGTAATGGGGATCAAGGCATCTAAAAAACTGGCCTGTTTGATCGGCTTCTCTTCAATTGAATTCAAAAGATAGTCTCCTACACGTCTTATGTGGCGTGTTTAATTATTATTGTTTGATTGCCTAAAGAACGCCTTGGATTAATGTTTATTAATTAGACCACGAACATTTTAGACAGCCAGATTAATCAATTATAACAAGATGCCCCGTTTTGGGCAGTAAAAAAGGCGCCTAAGCGCCTTTTTATTAACCAATTATAGGTATTTATTTTTTCGCGAGCCGACCATACTTAATATAGTCTTGCGTAATTAACGCGGCTTCTTCTAAGAAAGGGTCGAGATCATCAAGCGTATCAGGTAAATCATCTAAGCTTTCCACTGGTTTGTGACCTAATCGAACTAATCGTTCATTAGCACGCTCAAGCGCACGCTCTTCGCCTTCGTCTTTCTCTTTGATACGTGTTGCTTCAACAAGTGAAATTGTTTTTCGATCTTTCTCTTCTTGATAACGTTTAATGTCATCGAACACATAACCAAATTCAGGCTCATTGGCAATGCGCGCATCATGTAATTTATTGACATAAGCAATCGCAGGCTTCAAATCGTCAACTGAATTATATTTAGCGCGAATGATGCTGTCCCAAGGTAATGCATTGTCTTGCTGACTTTCGCCCCAGTCTGCTGGGTCAATCGCTGAGGGGAATGACACATCGGGGATCACCCCTTTATGCTGCGTGCTTCCGCCATTAATACGATAAAATTTTGCAATTGTGTATTGTACGCTGCCAAGTGGGTGATCATATAAATCATACGCACGGCCCAGCGGTTTGTGCTGTTGTACTGTACCTTTACCAAACGTTTGCTCACCAATCACAATAGCACGACCATAGTCTTGCATCGCTGCTGCAAATATTTCAGAGGCTGATGCACTGTAACGGTCAACTAAAACGGTTAATGGGCCATCATAAAAAGTGACACCATCGCGGTCTTTTTGCTCTTCGATACGGTTATTTAACGTATGAATTTGTACGACTGGACCTTGATCAATAAACAGGCCTGACAATTGCGTCGCTTCATACAATGAACCGCCGCCGTTTTGGCGTAAATCGATTATGATGCCATCTACTTTCGCTTCTTTTAATTTCGCAATTTCAACTTTTACGTCTTGCGATAAATTATTGTAGAAACCTGGGATTTCTATCACACCGATTTTACTTGTTAAATCTGAGTATTTCGCTTCAAATACTTCTGATTTAGCAGCACGGTCTTCTAAACGAATTTTATCACGGGTTATCTCAACAACTTTCGGAGTACCATGAGCATCCGCCCCTTTTAGATACTGTAAGCGAACTTTAGTACCTTTAGGGCCTTTGATTAAGTCAACCACGTCATCAAGACGCCAGCCAATAACATCAACAAAGTCTTCGCCCTCTTGAGCAACACCTATAATGCGGTCATCGGCTTTAATTTGTTCAGATTTGTCAGCGGGACCACCCGGAACTAGGCTTCGGATCACGGTATAATCTTCATCATAACTTAATACTGCGCCAATACCTTCAAGTTCAAGGTCCATGTCCATTTTGAACTGTTCAGCACGACGGGGTGATAAGTAAGATGTGTGTGCTTCAATACTACGTGCAAACGAATTCATTACAATTTGAAATGCATCTTCACTGTTTGTCTGCACTAAGCGTTTTTGCGCATTGTGGTATCGCTTGGTTAAGACCTCTTTTATGCCTTGCCAATCTTTACCGGTCATTTTTAAACGCAACGCATCGTATTTAACGCGCTGACGCCACAATTCATCAAGCTCAGCTTGAGTCGTTGCCCACTTAGCGTCTTCACGGTCAAACATATATTCATCTGCTTTATCGAACTTCATTTCATTTTCAAGTAACGATAAAGAATAATCATAACGCTCAAAACGACGCTTTAAGCTCAGATTAAAAATATCAAAGGCAAACCCAAGTTTCCCTGAAGAGAGCGCATTATCGAACTGGTCTTTATATTGTTCGAAAGAAGCAATATCAGACGCTAAAAACACACTTTTATTAAAATCGAGGGATTCGATATAACGATCAAATATCTGTTCAGATAATTCATCGTTAAAGCGAATGGGTTTGTAGTGTGCACGAGTAAATAAGTTTGTCACCCGTTTGCTTGCTGTACTATGTTGGCTTTCTTGCTTGAGTACTGGTAAATCTTCTGCAGTTAAATTATCTGTAGAAGCCAATAATGAACCTGAAAACAGGGCAGCGACTAACGGAATGAGCGTAAACTTTTTACTCATACACAACTCCTTTATTTTTTACAGCTATTAAATGATATACAGGCTGTCTGCTTTGGTCTTAACTTGCATTCCTGTTACTAACTCAACGTGAACTTCATCTTTATTCACTTCAGTAATAACTGCGTTTACAAGTGCTTGGCCAAGTTTAACTTTAACCTTGCTATTAACCTTGACCTCTGAGGCAGGTAATGGTTCAACTTTTCCTGAACGTTTTGCAGGAGCAGCTTTAGCTGGTTTAGTGTTAACTCTAGCGCCTTTATCGCCTGTTTTGGCATGCGAACCCGCATTCTTTTTGTAAGATTTTGTGTCTGCATCTTTACGTGGTGGACGCTGGGCTTTTTTGCGTTTAGCCATTTTTGCGCGGCTTTCTTCTAACGCTTTTTGAGCGTGCTCAATGTGCTCTTGTTCCACTTTTTCATCTTGATTACCATCAAGGTCAATACGGAACTCAGACTTTGTCACGGCTTCTAAATAGCGCCAGTTTGAGGTGTACTTTCTTAACGCTTGACGAACCTGAGTTTTACTTACTTTCTCAGAGCCTTCAATGCGCTCAGCGATATCTTTAAAGATACCCACTTTAAGCGGCTGAATGCCGTCTTTTTGTTTAAAACATTGTGGAAATTCTTGGTATAAGAAATCCAATACTTCATTAATATCTTTTAGCTTGTTTGTGGTTTCCATGTTAGAACCTTTTATTACATCTTTTCATCGAGCGATGAATCGACATAGTGTGTTACCCAGTCGGTTAACTCTTCGAAGTCCGCTTCAATAAGCGCTAAATCACCGCGAAGGTGTTCCCAAATACCATTTATAATTTCATCAATTGATTCACAGTCTAAGTCATCTGGAAGACGATCCCAAGCCATATGAATCAAGTCGTTGAGCCTTTCAGCTGCAACTTCTTCTTCCCCTTCCCAATCACCAACATCGTGAATGGCAAAAAGGTAATCTTGCACATTTAGCAGATCTTTCATTTCAGATTTGCCTCAAAGCATTTTACCAATGCTTCTAAACCAGCTTGATCATCAGTATCGAATCGACCGATGCTCGGACTATCGATATCAAGCACGGCAAACACGTGACCATCTTTGAAGATTGGTACAACAATTTCAGAGTTTGATGCTGCATCACAAGCAATATGACCTGCAAAAGCGTGAACATCTTCAACTAATTGTGTTTCTTGTGTTTGTGCCGCAGTCCCACATACCCCTTTTCCAACTGGAATACGGATACACGCAGGATTACCTTGAAACGGCCCTAGCACTAATTCTTCTGGCGAATCCAGTAAATAAAAGCCCGCCCAATTTATATCCTCTAATGAGGTAAATAACAACGCACTAATATTCGCCATATTAGCTATGACATTGGGTTCACCAGCGATCAGCGATTCAGTTTGTTTAACTAATGACTGGTAAAAATCTTGCTTTTGCATACCAAACTACTTCTTATTAAACATACAGTAGCTAAAGGTACTCTTTGTAGGCGATAAATGAAACCTTTTAAGGGCAAAAAAAAACATTTTGCCCTTAATTTCAGTCAGCTTGATTAAATATTCTGCTATTGATGAGATGTTTGAGATGGTAGACCCTGTCGCAAGCCAAATAAAAATAATCCTGCGGCCAATGCAGACATAATTGCATTTACAATAAACGCCATACCTGATGTCGCACTTAGCAAGTAACTAAAAATAGCACCCCCGAGTAAACCCAAAGTAAGAACGCCTGAATAGTTTACTTTTGCGTACTTGTACATAAGCAGATAACCAGGCACAACAAATGCTGCCATTGTAAGGCCAACAATATGTGCATTTGCAATCGCGTTCATAAATAAATTGAAAAAGATACGCCAGCCATTTCCTTCTAGCGTCAATGCGTAATACACACCGAGTACACAGCCAATAATGACGGGTGATAATAATGAAAGTCCTACACTCTTTGCTAAACGATGTTTCATAAATTCCCTAATTTCACAAAGATAATACGAGAAGTATTAAGCATGGACTAACTCGGTAGAATACGAAATATCGACCATAGTCGTAATTTAAAAACAGCAGAAACAAAAAAGCCGCTGAATTAGATTCAGCGGCTTTTATAATGGTGGAGAGATAGGGATTTGAACCCTAGAGGGGCTACAAACCCCTGCCGGTTTTCAAGACCGGTGCATTCGACCACTCTGCCATCTCTCCGAGTGCGGAAAAACTACTCGCTTTCGCCAGTAGTAAAAATAATGGTGGAGAGATAGGGATTTGAACCCTAGAGGGGCTACAAACCCCTGCCGGTTTTCAAGACCGGTGCATTCGACCACTCTGCCATCTCTCCGACGGCGTGCATAATAGATAAGGCAGCTTAGTTTGTGAAGCTTTTTTTTCAAAAAACTGTTTAAGTGATTAAAAAACAACTAAATCGTTCAGCAAAAACACAATGCGAGCCAAATTGTGAACAATCTGAACTTTTTTATTATTTATCGTGTCTATTGATCTACAAAGGTTTGCCCAAATATATAACTCTTGATAGGCTTAGTTCAGTTTAACTATTGGAACTAACGAACATATCAGTTCATTTAAGGAGCTCTAACAATGGCGTTTAATCAATCGTACAATACCGCTAGACCGGTTATGTCGACCATTGAAACAAATAAAGTACTAAAAAACACGTATTTTTTACTTGCTATGACGCTGGCTTTCAGTGCCATTACTGCAGGTATTTCAATGGCAATGAACCTACCTTACTTTATGGGTATAGTATTTAGCTTAGTTGCGTTTGGTGTGCTTTTTGTGGTGCATAAAAAGGCAGACAGCGCATCGGGTGTTGCATGGGTATTTGTTTTTACAGGGTTGATGGGAGCAGGCTTAGGTCCGATCCTTAACTACTACGCAGCAATGCCAAATGGTCCAATGCTTATTATGCAAGCACTGGGTTCAACCGCACTTATTTTCTTTGGTTTATCGGCGTATGCGCTAACGACCAAAAAAGATTTCTCATTTATGGGCGGCTTTTTAACCGTAGGCTTAATCGTTGTTATCATTGCAAGCTTAGTCAATTTATTCATCGGCAGCTCAATCACGTTTATGGTGATAAATGCAGCAGTTGTGTTAATTATGTCGGGTTTAATCTTGTTCGACACAAGCCGCATTATTAACGGCGGTGAAACAAACTACATTCGTGCCACCGTTGCACTGTACTTAAACGTGTATAACCTATTCACTTCGCTTCTACATCTACTTGGCGCAAGTGATGACTAATTAAATAGTTCTGTTAAAATAGCCCCTTTCTAGGGGCTTTTTTATTGGATGCGTTTTGGCACAATTTGTACTTTCACTTCACACCGCACCGACCGATCATGACTGTACGCAACGGCTGATTAAATTTACACAGGCTTGCCTTGATGCAGGGCACACAATTTCAGCTGTTTTTTTGTATCAAGCAGGTGTGTATCACGCCAGTCAACATTTAGAACTCGCCAGTGACGAGTTACCTGTTAGTCGTTTATGGCAAGAACTCAACGCTAAAAGTATCCCACTTTTACTGTGTGTTACCGCGGCAGAAAAGCGTGGTTTAGACATCGAAAATACAGGGGTATTCACCGTCGCAGGTCTGGCCGAGTTTGCTATGCTCGCTGCGGATGCTGATAAATGGGTGCAATTTAAATGAAGAACATTTTAGTAATTAGCCAACATGGCCCGTTTGACGATCAGCATATGCGTGAATCACTCGACACCACACTGATATTTGCTGCCATTGAGCAAAATATTAGTTGGTTACTCAGTGGCGATGCTGTACTGGCACTCAAAAAACACCAACAACCTGAAGTATTGGGAATTAAAAACTATTTTAAAACCATTAAAACGCTTGAGTTATATGATGTTGAAAACATTTACGTTTGCGAAAAATCACTGATGGATTTTAATTTAACCAAAGATAATTTAATTATTGATGTAAAAGTCGCTAATTTTGAGCAGCAGCGCCTCTTAATAAGTCAGCAGCACCAGGTGGTGACTCTATGAGTACCTTGCATATCTTTTCAAAACCTTTGTCGCACTACTGCACCAATGCACTTGAAAATTTAATCAGCAGTGATGACACTGTGCTGCTTGTCGGTGATGCTTGCTACAACATTAAACAGTACAGACAATTTTCTGCTGCTTTGCATTTATTAAAAGAAGATGCCACTGCGCGTGCCATTACGCTTAGCGAATATGATGTCGATATTGACTACAACCAGTTTGTTGAACTGACTTTAACTAGCCAAAACACTATCACGTGGTAAACCATGCTCGAATTTAATAACAAACAAATAGACACTGATAAACAAGGTTATTTACTCAACAGCGCAGATTGGAGTGAAGCACTGGCTCCTATAATTGCTGAGCAAGAAAACATAACCCTGACTGCACAGCATTGGGAAGTCGTGCATTTTGTTCGTGACTTTTATTTAGAATACAACACCAGTCCAGCTATTCGTATGCTAGTAAAAGCAATGGCACAAAAACTCGGCGAAGAAAAAGGCAACAGCATGTATCTATATAAGCTGTTTCCAAAAGGCCCTGCGAAGCAAGCTACAAAAATTGCAGGTTTACCAAAGCCAGCAAGGTGTATTTAATGGCACACAAACCTACGAGTAAACCGCGTCGCAGTAATGGACGACGTTATTCAAGACCCACAGTAAAACGTGAAGTAAAAGAACCCTTAAGCCCAGAGCAACGCAAAGTTGTGCTGTTCAATAAGCCATTTGATGTATTGTGCCAGTTTACGGATGATCAAAATCGTAAAACTCTGGCTGATTTTATAAACATCAAAGACGTTTATGCTGCAGGTCGCCTCGACAGAGACAGCGAGGGCCTATTGCTACTCACCAATTGTGGAAAATTACAGCACACATTGACTGAGCCACATAAAAAGACCGCTAAAACTTACTGGGTGCAAGTCGAAGGCGATGTTACCGACGAAGCCATTTATGCGCTCAATAAAGGTATAGAGCTTAAAGATGGCATGACCAAACCAGCCAAAGTTAAACGCATTGATGAACCGACCTTGTGGCCTCGAACACCACCGGTAAGAGAGCGTAAAAACATTCCGACTAGTTGGCTTGAAATCTCAATAACTGAAGGACGAAATCGTCAAGTAAGGCGCATGACAGCCCATGTTGGTTTCCCGACCTTAAGACTTATCCGTTACAGCATTGGCAAATATACCCTTGCAGGATTAGCAAGTGGCGAATATAAAGTAGTGGATAACCCAGATGCATAAACCTCATGTCACTGTTGCCGCTATCGTTACCTGTCAAAACAAGTTTTTACTGGTAAAAGAGCGTGATAAACACACAGGCGAAATTTGTTACAATCAACCTGCAGGGCATTTAGAAGCACACGAGACCGTGAGCGAAGCAGCAAGTCGTGAACTATACGAAGAAACGGGTTTAACGCTCTCCCCTTCACATCTTGTGGGTATTTATAATCTGCATGCCACAAATGGTGTACACTACATGCGATTTAGTTTTGCGTTTAGTTGCGCTGAGCAGCTCCCCCCTTCACCTATTGATAGCGATATTATAAGCGCTCACTGGTTCAGCTTAGACGCCATAAAAGAGCTGCCACTCAGAAGCCCTCTGGTTTTAAAGTGTATTGAAGATCATCTCGCAGGACATGCCTATCCACTGAGCCTGATTTACCAATAACGACGCGTGTTATTTACCAATAATGACGATTGTTTTGATTAACACTGTTAAATAAAAGCGATTTATTACAGTAACAAGCAAATAACCACTATTTGCAATCAATAGCGCTCCTAAATTACGTTTAATCCTAACTGAAACTCGCATCTTGAAGTGGTTTGGGTATATAATATCGGCCTTTCCACAGCAGTTAAAAAATGACAGCGAATATTATGAGCGAAAATAGTCACATTAAAGTCATCGTTGGTATGTCCGGCGGTGTTGATTCTTCTGTATCAGCGTATTTATTAAAGCAACAAGGCTATCAAGTAGAAGGCCTGTTCATGAAAAACTGGGAAGAAGACGATAATGATGAATATTGCGCTGCTGCAGAAGATCTTAAAGACGCACAAGCCGTGTGCGATAAACTAGGTATTGAACTACATACTGTTAACTTTGCAGCAGAATACTGGGATAACGTGTTTGAGTACTTTTTAGCAGAGTACAAAGCAGGTCGCACACCTAATCCAGACATCATGTGTAACAAAGAAATTAAATTCAAAGCCTTTCTAGAATTTGCAGCTGAAGCGCTAGGTGCCGATTATATCGCCACGGGTCATTATGTGCGCCGTGAAAAGCGAGACGACAAATATGTTATGTGCCGTGGCCTTGATGACAACAAAGATCAAAGCTACTTTTTATACACACTAAGTCATGAGCATATTGCACAAACACTTTTCCCTGTTGGTGATATTGCCAAGCCAGACGTTCGTCGCATTGCCGAAGAACAAGATTTAATAACGCACGATAAAAAAGATAGCACCGGTATTTGCTTTATTGGTGAGCGTAAATTTAAAGACTTTTTACAAAAATTCTTACCGGCACAACCGGGCAAAATTGAAGACACTGATGGTAACGAAGTCGGTGAGCACGAAGGTCTTATGTACCATACCCTTGGCCAACGAAAAGGCCTGTTAATTGGCGGTATGAAAGAAGGTTCAGGCGAGCCTTGGTATGTTGTAGACAAAGACATTACACGCAATGTTTTAGTGGTTGGTCAAGGTAAAGATCACCCTCGCTTATACAGTAATGGCTTAAATGCTAACCAACTTCACTGGGTTGACCGTGTTGGGCCAAAAGGCACGACGCGTTGTACAGTGAAAACACGCTATCGCCAAGAAGACATCAGCTGTACATTGCTGGTTGGTAAAGATGGTATGGCACGCGTATTATTCGATGAGCCACAAAAAGCAGTGACACCAGGCCAATCAGCCGTTTTTTATGCTGACGAAGTATGCCTCGGTGGCGGTATTATCGATTCGGTGATCAAATAATGACAGAGCACCAAGTCATGGCATTAGCCGCCATGTGTCAAGTTGCTAAACAGGTTCAAAAAGTAGCGCAATATGGCAGTGGTAGCGATCACGAATTAGAAAAATTACTCAACTGTATTGTAGAAACGTCACCGAATACCCCTGAAGATGTATACCAGGGAAAACATAATTTACGTGAGGGTTATCGCGTGTTGACTGCCCAGCTTTCAGCAGGCGCCGACAAAGACGTTGAAATCGTAAAGTATGTAGGTGGCTTAATGCAGTTAGAACGTGCATTAAGTGCAAAACAAAACAGTTTAAATGAATTAGGTCGACGTATCGATGATGTAAAACGACGCCTCGACCATTTTGCAATCACAGATGATACCGTGGTCGCAGCGCTTGCCGATATTTACTCATCGGTGCTAAGCCCCCTTGGGCATCGTATTCAAGTGTACGGCAAGCCAGAGTTATTAAAGCAGCAACTCACGCAAAACAAAATCCGCGCTCTCCTTTTAGCCGGAATTCGTAGTGCCGTGTTATGGCGACAAATGGGCGGTAAACGCCGTCACTTTTTCTTTGCGAAAAGAAAAATTCTCGCTATTGCTAAACAGTATATTTAATTATCGTTCAAACTAGACAATTTAGGAGTCATTATGGAGCTTTCAGCGTTAACCGCTATCTCTCCGGTAGATGGTCGCTATGGCAGCAAGACCACGGAACTACGCAGCATTTTCAGCGAATTTGGTTTAATCAAATACCGTGTAACTGTTGAGGTTCGTTGGTTACAAGCCTTGTCTGCAGCAAGCGCAATCACAGAAGTACCGGCATTTAGCGACGAGGCTAATGCTTTACTTAATGCCATTGTTGATAACTTTAGCGAAGCTGACGCAGCACGCGTTAAAGAAATCGAGCGCACAACTAACCACGACGTTAAAGCCGTTGAATATCTACTGAAAGAAAAAGTAGCTGACAACGCAGAGCTTAACGCAGTGAATGAGTTTATTCATTTCGCATGTACATCAGAAGACATTAACAACCTATCTCACGGTTTAATGTTAACTGAAGCGCGTGACAAAGTGTTACTTCCTTACTGTGATCAACTCCTAAATGCTTTAAAAGAAAAAGCAGTTGAATATAAATCTGTTGCTATGATGACTCGTACACACGGTCAGCCTGCAACACCTTCAACAATGGGTAAAGAGTTTGCAAACGTCTACATGCGCTTAAAGCGTCAACGTGACCAAATTGCTCAAGTTGAAATGCTAGGTAAAATCAACGGTGCAGTAGGTAACTACAATGCCCACCTAAGTGCATACCCAGATTACGATTGGCACAACCATGCTGAACAATTCGTTACGAGTCTTGGTTTAACATTTAACCCATTCACAACACAAATCGAGCCACACGATTATATTGCAGAGCTTTTTGATGCAATTGCACGTTTCAATACTGTGCTACTTGATTTTGACCGTGACGTTTGGGGTTACATTGCTCTTAATCACTTTAAACAAAAAACGATTGCGGGTGAAATTGGTTCATCAACAATGCCACATAAAGTAAACCCGATCGATTTTGAAAATTCTGAAGGTAACTTAGGTATTGCAAATGCAATCTTTGCTCACCTTGCGCAAAAACTGCCTGTATCTCGCTGGCAACGTGACCTAACTGATTCAACCGTTTTACGTAACCTGGGTGTGGGCATGGGCTATACCCTAATTGCTTATCAAGCAACGTTAAAAGGTGTTAGCAAACTTGAAGTTAACGAACCGCGCCTTTTAGAAGAACTTGATCAAAACTGGGAATTACTTGCTGAGCCTATTCAAACAGTCATGCGTAAATACGGTATCGAAAAGCCGTACGAAAAGCTTAAAGACTTAACACGTGGTAAACGTGTTAACAAAGAAATCATGGCTGATTTCATTGATGGTCTTGATTTACCAGAAGAAGCAAAAGTTGAAATGAAAAAATTGACACCGGCAAACTATATTGGCCGTGCTGTTGAGTTCATTGATAACTTAGCATAAATTGCGTATGTGACTTTAAAAAGCGAAAGGCCTTCCTTTCGCTTTTTTATTACTTTTAATCATGCCAACTTGCTCAATTAATACCATCTTGCTTACTTAAGTGGTTTATTTTGAGGCAATAAAACCGCGTTGATAACAGGCAAAAATTTAGTTATTTAGTTGTTCTAAATCAGAAATTTTAACGCTGGTAGCGACTGGTTTAATCACTCAAGATGATTAAGTATTTTTGCACATTGGTATAACTCAACAGCTTGGTATTAGGTACCTATATGTATCAACTAACTATTAATTCGCTTACTCCGCAGCAATTCCTAAGCGAGTATTGGCAGAAAAAACCGCTACTTATTAAACAAGGTTTTAGTGATTTTCAAGATCCAATTGAGCCAGAGGAGTTAGCTGGACTTGCAATGGAAGACAGCATTGAGTCACGTATCATCACCAATCATGCTGATGACTGGCAGGCATACCACGGCCCATTCGAAGACTTTAGCTTACTAACAGAAAAGAATGCCACATTGCTAGTACAAGCCGTTGATCATTGGCATGCAGATGCAGCTCAATTACTTGAACCATTTCGTTTTATTCCAAACTGGCGAATTGATGATCTGATGATAAGTTACTCAACACCAGGGGGTGGCGTGGGTCCGCATCTAGACCAATATGATGTATTTATCATTCAAGGTCTTGGCAAACGTCATTGGCGTGTTGGTTTACCTGATGCAAACTTAAAACAATTCGCTCAAAATAAAAGTCTACTTCAAGTAGAACAATTCCCTGCTGTAATTGATTGTGTATTAGAGCCTGGCGATATTTTGTATATTCCTCCAGGTTGCCCACATGAAGGCTATGCAGTTGAAAATGCTCTTAACTACTCAGTGGGTTTTAGAGCACCTAATCAACGAGACTTACTCTCACAATTTGCCGATCACCTAATTGATACTGAACTTGGCAATACACGCTATGGCGATAGCAAGCTGACACTGCGCGATTCTAAAGGTGAGCTAAACAACCTAGAAGCCGAGCAAATTAAACAGCTCATGATCGCAGCCATCGATGATAATACAGTGTTTAAAACCTGGCTTGGTAACAGTTTAAGTCAACCAAAACACGATATGGACTTAGCGCCTTTAGAAGAGCCCTACACGGTTGATCAAGTACGTGAGCTGCTCACTGATGAAACGCTGGTTTTTGAACGTTTAGGTGGTACACGCGCTATTTATCAAATTATTGATGATAAAGTTCTTTTAAGTGTTAACGGTATAAACTACCTGCATGAAATGAGTGCACTTGCCGATATCAAAAGGCTTACAGACCAAAGCTGGCTGACAGCAGACGATATAAATAGTTCAAAAAATAACCACGACTTTTTAAAAACATTTACTACACTTTTAAATGAGGGTATTTGGTTTTGTTAGGAGCGTGTGCTTATGGGGTATCATATTGACGAAGTTGAATGGAGTATCGACAAGGAACTCTTACAACGGATCAGAGAACGTGTATTTGTATATGAGCTTCATATACCAAAACACGTTGAATTTGATCATTTAGATAAAACAGCCCATCACGTGCTCGTTACAGACGATGGAAAATGCCCAGTTGCCACTGGGCGTTTGTGTAATGATGGCTTGATTGGGCGCATTGCCGTCTTACCAGAGCATCGCAACCGTTCGGTCTATAAATCACTGCTAACCTACTTAGTTAATATGGCTGAAAAGCAAGGCTGTGATTGCGTCAGTATTAATTGTATTTTAAATGAAGTTGAACGATTTAAACGAAATGGTTTTGCTGCTGATGGCTTAGTATTTATGGAAGCGGGTATTCCTAGACAGCGAATGCTTTGCCCTATAAAACAGTTTGATACGCGACCATTCACGATGGTTCATTAGTGACTTTTGTCATTTTCATAAAAAAGCTGAATAAAATTATTCAGCTTTTTTTTATAATTAAAATGCGATTACGCGGGCTCATTCTGCCACATTTCATCTTTTTCGAATAACTCATACAAACCATGAGCGCGATTAATCAGTAGGTTAGCAAAATCAACTTTCGTTTTATCTGTTGCACCAGATTCCATCAACTGATCTGCTTTTAATTGCCACTGCATTGAGAAATAACGTAAGACTTCGCGTGGGTTTGCAGCCGCGCCCGCTTCAGCATGATCGGTAGGCAATCGACCCGTAATCACCCAATAACTTTTACCATTTTGCGCTTTGAACTTCCAAATTGCGACTAGCGGTGCAATAAAACGGCTTTCTTTTTCAACAACAGTTTGCGGTATAACACCTTTTTCAGCTAAGTGCTTTTGTGCATTTTGGAAACATTCTCTTTGCCAAATAACACTTTGCTTTTGTGCTTCTGCTTGTTCTTCAGGTGTTAATGGTCTCGCTTGTTTTTGTTCCATGATGGTTACTCTTTTACAACATTTCAGACACTTTAAGGCTTAATATTGAGCTGTGCAAGTGTTTAGGGGTAAACGAAGTGCATTTGGATATTATTCACCCAAGTTAAAAGGAAGAGCCCGGTTCCGTTAAAAATTGCAGCTCTTCTTGCGTTGATTCTCGCCCTAAAATGGCATTTCGGTGGGGATAACGACCAAATCTATCAATGATCAACTTGTGTTTTAGTTCAAATTCATAATTAGGCAGGCCCCTAAATAATTGTAAGGCCTGCTGATGAATCGCTTTTGATTCACTGTACATAAAAGGCATATAAATAAAGGCTACTTGTTCAGTCGGTAGTGCCTTGTCAAAGCCTAATTCGATTGCACGCTGAGCAAGAGTTAGCGCTTGGGCATCTTGGCTAAAAGCACGCGGTGAATTGCGATAAATATTACGAGAGAACTGATCTAAAACAATGATTTCTGCTAAAGAGCCTATCGCATCGACTCGCCAATTAGCGCACTCTCCTGCTATTACCTGCAAAAGTAACGGTGCGTATTTATCAGTAATTAACCTATCTAATTCATCGGACTGCTGATACCAAGCCGAAGGCCCTAAATCATTAAACCAAAAATCAATAACTGATTGCTTATCCATGCACTCGTCTCCTACATTTAATTGCCTAGCACTTTTGCTGGGTCTACACGGGTGGCTTGCCATGCAGGATATAAAGTGGCCAGTATCGCTAACACAAAGGTCACAATAACGGTGATCACAATATCTTGCCAGACTAATTTACTGGGTAAAAACTCAATAAAATAAACACCTTGTAAAGGGTTGTCGCCCAAAAGGTTACTCAGCCAAGTAAATAATTCGCTGATATTTAACGCCACCATCACACCGATAATAGTGCCAAGTACAACCCCTATTAGCGCCTGTGTAAATCCCTGCATCACAAACGTTGCTAAAATAGTACTGTCTTGTGCGCCCATGGTTTTTAGAATGGCAATATTTGCTTGTTTTTCGCGTACCTCCATCACCAAAGATGACACGATATTAAAGCTTGCAACAGCAATGATTAAAAACACCACAATATAAACAATGGTGCGCACCATTTGAATGTCTTGATACAAGCTGCCCTGCGTTCTAAACCAACTCGAGACATACACATAATCAGGGATAACTTGGCCAACACGCATCGCGATTTGATGAGCATTAAAAACATCATCCACTTTTAAACGTAAACCTGTAACCTGATCTTCACTAAATCCCAATACTGATTGTGCTTTATCTAAACGAATAAAAGCAGCCGTTTCATCAATAGGTCCACCCATATTAATAATGCCAGCCAAGTTTAAACTAACCCGTTTTGGCGCAAGCAAGGTGTTACTTTGCTGGTTAATTTGCGGGATTAACAAAGTAACAGGATCCCCTATTTTCAGCCCTAGTTTATTAACAACTTGCTGACCTAAAAGGATATCTTCTTGTTGCAGCTGGCTAACCAGTCGGCCTTGAGTAAATTGATTAATCGCTGATACTTGGTTTTCAAATTCGCTAGCAACTCCACGTACCTCAACAGCTTTTAAATCACTTTTAAATTGCGCCATGCCATTCACGCTAATAAAAGGCGCCGCTCCCACTACACCAGATTGCGAGTTAAGTAGGCTTACTTTTGACTGCCAATTATTAATCGGTTTATTCGGCGCAACATATTCAACCTGAGGCACGACAGACAGTAAACGATGAACAAGCTGTTGCTCAAAACCATTAATAACCGAAAGGGCAACGATTAAAACCGCCACGCCCAATAAAATACCAATTGTCGATGCTTTAGCTATAAAGCTAACAAAACCGTTTTGCCCATCTTTGTGTCCTGAGTGCGCTCTAAAACGCTTCGAAATAAACGCACTAAGCAACATGCTGAGACTCTTTAATCGCTAATTTTCCATCGTCAAGATAAGCAATCTTCCCAAGCTTATCAGCAAGTTCTAAATCGTGTGTTACCACCACAAAGCTGGTTTTTAAGCTGCTGTTTAACTCTTTAATGAGGTCGTATATTTTAATCGCATTTTGCTTATCTAAGTTGCCGGTAGGCTCATCGGCAAGCACTAAAGCGGGCTCTGTCACCAATGCACGCGCAATTGCGACACGCTGACGCTCACCACCAGACAAAGCCGATGGTTTATGTTCACTACGATGCGACAACCCTACTTTATCAAGCATAACCCGTGCTTTTTCAGTCGCGTCCTTGGCACTTAATCCCTTTATGAGTAACGGCATTGCAACGTTTTCAACTGCCGTAAACTCCATTAATAAATGATGAAATTGATAAATAAACCCTAAATTCTCATTACGGAAATTAGCTTGTTGCTTACGATTTAGTTTACCGACTTGTTTACCTTTAATTTCAACTTTACCGTCTGTGGCACCATCAAGCGTACCTAAAATATGTAGTAACGTGCTTTTTCCTGAACCCGAGCTGCCAACAACAGCGAGCATTTCACCTTGCTCTAAGCTCAAGTTAACCCCTTTTAATACTGCAACTTGGTTTTCGCCATCTTGATACACTTTATTAAGCTGCTGACACTTGATTACTAACTCACTCATAACGTAATACCTCTGCTGGGTTCACTTTTGCAGCTTTACGGGCAGGATACAACGTTGCTAAAAAGCTCATTGCAATACTACCGGCGGCAATTAGGCTTAAACTGACTACATCAAATTTAACAGGTAAACGCATGCCTGCGAGTAAATTGATGCCAAACATATTCAATAATTCATTAATGTACTGACTAAACAACACACCCAGTAATGCACCAATGCTGGTGCCAATTAAACCGTTATACAGACCTTGGATCATAAATACATTTTGTACTTGTGCTGGTGTTAGCCCTAAGGTTTGTAAAATAGCGACTTCACTTTGCTTTTCACTCACCATCATGGTTAAAGCCGAGACGATATTAAACACCGCAACTAATACTATTAATCCTAGTAACATAGACATGATGCGCTTTTCCATGGCCACCGCAGCGAATAAGGTGCCTTGGCTATCGCGCCAGTCTGTGTGTTCAACGTCTTTAAATATAGACGCATGACTTTTAAGCACCTGCTCAACGGCAAATGGTTCATGCAAAGAAACGCTCAAATTAGGGGCAACTGATTGTGAGAGCTTTAAAACACGCTGCAATGAATAGCCGCTGGTAAATGCAAGTGACATATCGATTTCAGATTGTGTTTCGTACAGTGCTGCAACCGTAAATAAACGCTGGCTAGGTACTCGACCAAGCGGAGTATAGGTGCTTGCATTTGGCATGATCACCCGTACTTTATCACCCAACGAAATACCCAGTTTACGACTTAAATAACGGCTTATTGCTATGTGATAATTTTCATCCATGACTAGTGACCAATTACCTGCCACTATTTTTTCTTTAATGTTATATAACGAGCTCCCATCGTCATATAAGCCTTGTAAGAGCACACCATGAAGGTCTTGATTAGTTTGTAAAATAGCCTCTCCATGACGATACAAATTGACTTGTTTTACAGCAGGAGACTCCGACAGCTGTGACTTAATACGCGACATGGCTTCTTTAGACTGTGACTTAGCGTCCACTTCAATATGCGGGATCAAACCTAACATATTAGTCTTGAGGTTATTTTCAAAACCATTCATCACAGAGCTTACGGTAAATAGAGCCATTAAACCGATAGCAATGCCCGCAATAGAAAAAAACGAAATAAAAGAGATAAAGGCGTTGCCCTTTGAGGAGCGGCTATATCTCAGCCCTATAAAAAGGCTAACAGGTTGAAACATAAGTAATTATAGGTTTTACAAGGGCTAAATATGCGCTCATGTTAGCATATATTTAGCCATGATGGGATTATCGAATTTGTAAAAAATAATTATAAATCTGATACTTGAACAGTTTCTATTAAGTGGTCTAATAATGCTTTTACATTCGTTGCAATAAATTGCCTTGGCGGATATACCCCCCAAACGCCTTCAGGTGCGGGGGCAACATTGGAAAGCACCGCGACTAATTGACCTGACTGCAAATATTTATCCACGTAATAATCTGGTAGCTGCACAATGCCTAAACCTTTAATAGCAGCATCAACCAAAGCCCAGCCACTATTACACTGTAATCGACCCGCCACTTTAATATGTTTATCTTGAAGTTGATCTTTCACACGCCAGTAACTGTTATTTCCAATTAAACAGTGGTGCTGATGAAGTTCACTCACACTATGAGGCTGACCATAGTTATTGATATAGTCTGGGCTACAACAAATCACTAAACGTCGCTGACTTATCCGTCTGGCTTTTAATGATGAATCCTTTAAATGCCCTAACCGAATTGCCAGATCAAATCCCTCATCTAATAAATTGACTTGTTCATTGCTCAAATGGCTAATGACTTCAATATCAGGATGTTTCTGCATAAATGTATGGACAGCAGGCATAATGTAGCTTTCGCCATACATCACTGGTGCAGTTAATTTAATTGTCCCTTTTGGCGTCAGTTGCTGTTCAGCCAAAAGTGCCGTGGCGTCGTCCATCGCATTTTGCAATTGTTTAGTTTGATGAGCAAACACTTCACCTTCTTGGGTAAGTACCACCTTGCGCGTTGTCCGAGTAAGCAATTGCGTATTTAAACGCTCTTCTAATTGGCTCACATAGCGACTGACATGCGCCACTGACATCCCTAATAATCGACTTGCTTTAGTAAAGCTGCCTGTTTCAGCGACGGCTAAAAACTCATCAATTCCATGCCAACGATTCATTATTACCATACTGTAAAAGTGTTTTAATAAATCGAAGATTATCATCCATTGAGAAATAAATAAAATAGTCTATGTTAATTATCTACTACCTACAAATAAGGGAACGTTATGACTGATTTTATTAAATCAAAAGCAGCAATTGCTTGGGGACCAAACCAACCTCTATCGATTGAAGAAGTCGATGTGATGATGCCTAAAAAAGGCGAAGTGCTTGTAAAAATTGTAGCAACCGGTGTTTGTCACACAGACGCATTCACTTTATCTGGTGAAGATCCTGAAGGTATTTTCCCTGCTATTCTCGGCCATGAAGGCGGCGGTATTGTAGAGGCTGTAGGTGAAGGTGTAACTCACGTTGAAGTCGGCGACCACGTCATTCCTCTTTACACCGCTGAATGTGGCGAGTGTAAGATGTGTAAATCGGGTAAAACAAACCTGTGTTCAGCTGTTCGTGAAACACAAGGTAAAGGTTTAATGCCAGATGGCACCACTCGTTTTTATAAAGACGGTCAACCAATTTATCATTATATGGGTTGCTCAACGTTTTCTGAATACACTGTACTTCCTGAAATTTCACTCGCAAAAGTGAGTAAAGAAGCCCCGCTTGAAGAAATTTGCCTACTTGGCTGTGGCGTAACAACAGGTATGGGGGCGGTTACTAAAACTGCTAAAGTACAACAAGGTGACACGGTTGCTATATTTGGTCTTGGCGGCATTGGTTTATCTGCTATTATCGGTGCAAAAATGGCAGGCGCTAGTCGTATTATCGGTATTGATATTAATACCAGCAAATTTGAACTGGCTACTAAGCTTGGCGCCACAGATTTGATCAATCCAAATGATTTCGATAAACCAATTCAAGAAGTGATTGTTGAAATGACCGACGGCGGTGTCGATTTCTCATTTGAGTGTATCGGTAACGTAAACGTAATGCGCTCTGCACTTGAGTGTTGTCATAAAGGCTGGGGTGAATCAGTTATTATTGGTGTTGCAGGCGCAGGCCAAGAAATTTCAACACGCCCTTTCCAACTTGTAACAGGCCGCGTATGGCGTGGAAGCGCATTTGGTGGAGTAAAAGGCCGTTCTGAATTACCTGAAATAGTAGAACGATATATGAAGGGTGAATTTGCACTTAATGACTTCATCACACACACCATGAAACTTGAAGATATTAATGAAGCCTTTGACTTAATGCACGAAGGTAAGAGTATCCGCTCTGTTATTCATTACTAATCATTAATAAGCGCCTTGATTTAAAAAGGCGCTTTCATTTTCAAGGATGCTGATATGCTCGAAAATATAAGCTCAACAAAAGTCAGCGGTGGTTGGCATAAGCAATACACGCATCAAGCGAGCAGTACACACTGCGCAATGCGTTTTGCTATATTTTTACCACCGGGTGCAAGTGAAACCAATAAAGTACCTGTGATGTATTGGTTGTCAGGCCTTACTTGTACTGATGAAAACTTTATGCAAAAAGCCGGTGCCTTTAAAAAAGCCGCCGAACTGGGCATTGCTATTGTCGCACCTGATACAAGCCCGCGTGGCGACACCGTACCTGACGACGAAAGCTACGATTTTGGTCAAGGTGCAGGCTTTTATGTTAACGCAACACAAGCCCCCTACAATGTACATTACAATATGTATGATTATGTTGTGACTGAGTTGCCAGCGTTAATTGAAGCGCACTTCCCTGTTACTGATAAAAAAGCGATTGCAGGTCACTCAATGGGAGGGCACGGCGCCCTGATGATTGCGCTTAAAAATCCAAAACAGTTTGTCAGCGCAAGCGCATTTAGCCCTATCGTCAACCCTATTAATTGCCCATGGGGTGAAAAAGCATTTAGTCATTACTTAGGGACTGACAAAGCGGCGTGGCGCAATTACGATAGCTGCGAGCTCATGAAACAAGCAAGCCCAGAAGATTATTTACCGCTGCGTATTGATCAAGGCGAAGCTGACAACTTTTTAGTTGAACAACTAAAAACAGAAAACTTGTTTTTGGTCGTCAATGAAAAAGATTACCCCGCTGAAATAAATATGCATGCTGGCTATGATCACAGTTACTATTTTATTAGTAGCTTTATTGATGAACATTTAGAGTTTCATCACCGTCACCTGTAGTGTACTTAGTGTGAGGATATAACTTCCTCACACGCTTTCAACAAAGCAAACAGATAGGCGCTAACGGTTGGAGCCTTGCTTTTTGTTACTATCTTACTTACCTGAGAATAAAGTAGCTGAAAATACTCACCCACAACTATTAAAGTATATCCTCAAAAATTATAAGTCGATTTAATTGCAACATGGCAGTTATATTTTTAAGACTTATTCAACAACAAACCACTGTAAATAAAGCTATTTTCACCTTATTCCCTCACGAAATTACCTAATTTAAAGCGCAAGCAAACTCTAATGTGAGCGCCCTGCGATAAATACGTGCATCCTTTTTCTCTCGCTTGCGTCTCTAGTAGTGAAGTGAATGTTTAATCACAAAATAAGGAAGCAAGATAATGAGTACAACTAACAACACCAGTAACCCCGATACTAGCAGTAACTGCGACGAGCCCTGTGTCTGTAACAATGAAAGTAACTGTAACAATGACTGTGACAGTAGCTGTAATTGTAACTGCAACTGTGCTAACAATGAGTGCCAAACCTTACAGCCCTGCCATTGTAAGAGCTGTAACCCAAATACAAAAAACAGCTGCTGTTAAGCTGTCATAAATATCAAGGCAACAGCACTTAGGTGCTGATGCCTTAGTATGGACGAAGCCTAATTATGATTGAAAATATCTGGAAGCAATTCCACCAGCAACTGCTGGGATTTATCGCCAGCAAAGTGAACGACCAAGCGATGGCTGAAGACATACTGCAAGATGTCTTTATTAAAGTGCTTAACAATATCGACAGCCTTAGTGCCGCCGACAAGCTACAGCCCTGGCTTTATCAAATCTGCCGTCACGCCATAATTGATTACTACCGCAGTAAACGTCCCAATAGTAGTAGCGACGAACTAGAGCAACTGCATGCGCCTGAGGTAGACTGGGCAGCGGCTTACAGTGAGCAGCAACTCAACCGCTGTATTAACACGTTAATTCAAGATTTACCCGCCCATGTTAGCAACATACTTATCGACAGCGAGTTGCAGCAACTCAAACAACAACAAATTGCCGACAAATATAAATTGAGCCTGCCAGCGGTTAAATCACGCATCAAACGCGGTCGCGAACAACTTAAAACTAAATTACAAGCGTGCTGTAACTTTACCTTCGCAGCACAGGGCATGGATGCAGAGTGTAAGAATCAATGCGGTTGCAGCGCAGATAGTTAGCCTATTAGAAAGCCGGCACTCACTGCGACTCTTCTTTAACCACCTCTTACAAATAACTAACAATCAATGACGACTGTAAAAAATGTTGAATAGCTTACTTACATAAGTCACGAACAAATTCTTTTAAAAACCCAACAAGTTGTAAAATAAAAATTATCAAAAAAGGCAGTGCCCCAAGAATCGCTACACTTCTATTTAGTAGCTCATCGTGTTGAAGCAACAATACATAACTACATAAAAACAAAGCTAAGCACCAAGCATATAAAGTAATCCCCTGCGAGTTTTCACGCCCCACTAGCTGCTTAATGACTAAAATTGCAGAGTCTGCTGATGTCGCAACAAACACAAGTAACAGCAGCAAACTAGCCCAAATAAATACCGTACCTTGCCAACCTAATTGATGAAAAAAAACAAACAGCCCTTGGCTATAATCATCTTTTATAGCCAATAAAATACCCGATTGATTCAGTTTATCCCATTCAATTGCTGCACCAGAAAATGCAGAAAACCAAATAATTGTTACAACCGTGGGAATGCAGACAACAGCTAAAACAAACTGCCAAACAGCTCGTCCTTGGCTAATTTTCGCTAAAAAAACACCCACGAATGGCCCCCATGCTAACCACCAAAAGTAGTAATTATAAGTCCATCGATTCGCCCAATCTGAGTTATTTAACTGGCTATCAAACTGCCAAGTACCCGTTACAAGTAGTTGTATGTAATAACCTGTACCATCTAAGGCTATCTGTATAATTGGCGCTATAGGAACGACACACAAAAGCCAAATTAATAGAGTAAACGCCAAAATTACATTAAATATACTTAACGATTGCACACCGCGCCTAATACCAAACTTTGCCGATACGGTATAAATAATGAAGAGCACCCCCACTATTAGAGAGCCAATTAAAGCTGGCGAAGTTATGTTTAACTCAAGCTCAACTCCTTTGCTGATCAGTAATGTAGAATTAGCAATGGTACCAACCACACCAAAAAAAATAGCAAATACGGCAATCAACTTAACCACAAAACAGAGAGTAAGTTGCCCCTGTTTATCTACCTTATTGCCTATTGCACTCATTACAGGCGCGCACATGTCACCGGATTTACCGCTGTATTGAGTTAAACCACCTAACACGATGGCAAACACAGCATATAATGCCCACGCATGTGCGCCCCAATTAACCAGCGTTAATGCAAGACTACTTGCTAATCTATCGGGGTATAAACTTTGCTTTAAGGGTGGGTTCAATGAATGCAGCGCAGGCTCAGCGACTCCCCAAAAAACCAATCCAGAACCCATTCCCGCAGCAAAAAGCATGGCAAACCAACCAAAGTTTGAATATTCAATGCGTGCATTCTCACCTCCTATTTTACGAGTTCCCAATGGACTAAACGCAAGTATTATTACTGCAAATAATAAAAAGTTAATTAACAAAAAGAAGCCGCTGCCTATGTGTGCCAATGCTGTAGAAATCATCGGCTGAACTTGTTCTGTCATTAAATTAGGTAAAACAACAGCGATCAGTGCAACAGTCAAGCAAATAGCCAGTGCCGTTTTTTCAAGTGAAGAGGTAGAGTGTTTCAAGATTAAGCCTATAGAGTGAGCGCATTAAGAATACTGTCAGCACGGCGTTGATACAAACAGGCAAAAGTGTGAATTATTACCTTTAACGCGTAAATTATACCAATACTGAATCACTACAACGCGGCTACATGTCCCTTAAAAATGTATTTATAAGTAGAGTTATAGAGTTATATACGCTCTTTTAAACTAAATTTTCTTACACGATTTAGGAGCTAAAAATAAGGTGTATTTTTTGGGGAAAACGAAAAAAGGCGCTTTAAAAGCGCCTTGCTGTCAAGAATGTGCTTAAACATGTCTTGATCTTAATACATATCCTTATAAGGATTCGATTTGTTGAACGCTATCGCTTTGTCAAAACCTGGGATAGTCATCGATTCTTCATTAATAACAATGTCGTTTTCATCAATTAAACCATCACCAAAACGATAAATAAGCTCATAATGGCCTAAGTCGGCTTGCTGCTTATATTCATTTTGTGCTTGTGCAACATGGGTATTGCGGTCTTGGTACTGAGCCATTTTTGCATCGCCATGACGCTTTGTAAGCATTTGCATTGTCACGTTTGGCGACAGCACTGTGGCGGTTGCATTATTACCACCAAACCCTTTTGAGTTTATAAAAGCGATATCCATTGCATCACATTGATAGTGCGCTGTGCGAATATCTAAATGCTGGCTATAAACATCATCGGCCACTTTATCAATAGTGGTAATACCCGGCATAATATTATGACTAAACACGCCTAACGCCATGGCAAGTTGATCACCACTTGCCGGTGCAATTGTGTGGCCAACATACGCTTTTGGCGCGGCCACTTTCCAGCTATCAATCGCAAATGTTTCAGCTACTTTATGATAAATAAGAGACTCTGTTACACGATTTTGAGGTGTGCTAGAACCATGCGCTAAAATAAAGCTGCGCTTTTGTACGGCTTCTTGACCAACAATACTGCTGGCAAGCGCGACCGATTTAGCCATTGTAATATAGTTACCTGGGCCCGGTGCTGTAATTGACTTTTTAATACCGTCGGCATTTACAAATACATCGGCAACAGAGCCTTGAATATCAGCACCGAGTTCGAGTGCAAGCGCATCATCCATTAAAATTGCCACCTGTGCGCCTTCACCAATAGTAAAACCACAGTTTTCACCAAATGGACGACTGGTACGTCGATGATCTACCACATCGGTATTATCAAGACGCTTTAGGCCTTCTTCGTTAGCAAGTGCGCTCATATTACCAAAGCCTTCGACAATTTCAGGCGTAATGGCGCATTCAACAGATGCAACAATCGCAACGCGGGTGCGACCAGCTTGAATATCGTTAACAGCAGCGCGTAGGTTGTATAAAAAGGTGGCACATGCGCCCGATGTGGTGAACGTTGTTCCAACATTACCAGTCACATACGCATTAATGAAATCAGTCGACATGGTATTTAAGCCAAGTGCTAATTGTTTGGTGCTTACGCGGTCGCCCCGTTGTCTCGCACGAATTAAGCCACCAAACCCTTCGTCATCCACTTGCCCTGCTACCGAAGCCGAATATGTACCAATTTGATCAGGCTCAACACTATTCATAACATGCTGCCATGCAAGCCCTGTAGAGCGAATGGCATCGGTTGCCGCAAAAATGGTCGCTTGTAGGCCTCGTGGTTGGTAACGACTGTTATACATGGTCGCTGGATCAAAACCTGTAGGTAATTGACCCGCGGCTTTAATCGGGTTGTCACGGGTGCTGTCGTGCTTAATAGCAAGGTCGGCACTAATTGTTACTTTTACTTTTTTATCGCTGAGATCTTCAACCTGCCAACTTGCAGGTACTGGCGTTGGTAAATCACGACGACGAGTTTCAAACACAATTTGCTGCTCGTCAGACGCTGTCAGCGTCATTTTTTGTTGCCACGGAGTTGCATCAACGTCAAAGTGATTTTTTTCAATTTTACGGATTAGCGTACCTGCTAATACTTGTTCGCCGAATTGTGCTTCAATATCAGCTTCGTTAATAACGTTGCCTTCAGCATCTTTTAAAACGCCGTCGGTCAGTGTTACTAAATTCATTAACGTCGCTAAGCCTAAAAATGTCTCCTGACGGGCTGTTGCATCTAAGCTGTCTAACACGATACGACGATAACCTTGATGAAAAGAAGTGCGGCCAGCGGCATTAATACCACCCATACCAACAATAACGGGTAATGCTGTCATAAATAACCTTGAGAAACGTGTTACGAGAATTGCTTAAGTTTAAATGGATTAACTAGGTAGCCTTGTGCTTTAATAGCCAAATAACATGCATAATAGGCCAAAAACAACTGGTCGGAGCAATAAAAGTGACACACGGCAAACATGCAAACGCTATCGAAATTAGTATTTTAGTGTACCCTCACCTACTCATTACAAGTCTTACTCTACCTATAGAAATGCTTAGGGCGGGTGAAGCTTTTGCGAAAAGTCATCACCGGTACGATGAATTTACCCCGCTTAATATCAATTTAGTTGCCAGCACAGTAAAACCGATTGCAAACAGAACGGGGCTTGCCATTATGCCCGGCAGCGACCCCGACACAGCGCCATATAGCGATTTAATTATTGTTCCAGGTATTTGGCGTAACCCTCGACCTGTGGTGAGTAAACATCCTCGCCTTGTTAATTGGCTCGCTGATTCGTGGCTGCAAGGGAGCCATATAGTGGGCGTAGGCACAGGTAATTGCTTAGTAGCAGAAGCAGGTTTATTAAACGGTCACCCAGCCACAACGCATTGGCATTATGCTGAACAATTTAAACGAGATTACCCTAATGTACAGTTAAAGCCTGACTTCTTTATTACCCAGTCTGAGCGTATGTATACCGTTGCCAGTTTAAATGCCTTAGCCGATGTCATTGTGCATATAATTAGCCAGTATTATGGCCGAGAAGCCGCACAACATGTAGAGCGTAACTTCTCCCATGAAATTCGAAAACCTTACGAAGACCAGCGTTATTTAGAAGGTGCTGTTGATAAACACCCAGACGAATTAATTGCACAGATCCAGTTTTGGCTTAAAAACAATCTAACATCTGAGCTCACCTTACAGGAAATTGCAGCCCAATTTAGTTTAAGCTATCGAACGTTTACCCGACGTTTTCGCCAAGCCACCAGCCAAACTCCGATTGAATATTGGCAGCAGTTACGTGTACAAAGCGCGAAAGAATTACTCGCGTCTTCTAATTTATCAATCCAAGAGGTGGCACTTGAAGTTGGCTATAATGACCAAGGACATTTAACCCGTGTATTTAAGAAGGTACTGTCGCAAACACCCAGTGAATATAGAACAGTGGTAAGACGTAAGCTATTTGGGTAACGCTATTCAATACCATAAAACAACGCTTCAAAAGCCAACTCATACTAATTTGCTTAATTAAGTGAATAATTTTGAGCGAATAAAACTTCGTTTGATAACAAGGCAAAAATTTAGTTATTTAGTTATTTAGTTATTTAGTTATTCTCAGCAATTGCTCCTGCATTGCTCTACCTCCTGCATCCATGCAGTCGTAAATCAGACATTTTTAACGCAGGTAGCGACCAGTTTAATCACTCGAAAGGATTTAATATTATTGCAAATGGGAATAGTTAGTGTAAGCGACGCTTTTTAAATTATTGAGACAAACTAACTTAATTGGGTGCAAGCTCTTTGCTGAATATAATTTTGCTATTGTGCGGGTTACCCCTGTCTTCATAACCCGCTATGGTATAGCCATTTTTTATCAACAGACTAAGCATCGCAGGAAAACGATTCATTGATTTCACGTTAATTGCATCGTAATTATGCTCTTTCACCCACATTTCTTGTGCTGCTAATAAAGCTTGAGCAATTCCCATCCCTCGGCACTTTGGCAACACGGCACCAAGCCAACTATAAAAGGTATTATTATCTAACCCATAACCGAGCTTATACGCGATAGGCTCATTATCAATATACGCGACTAAAACAAGATGCTCACGACCAGCCAACCTTGCGTGTAATTTACTTAACGTATTTCTGCCATCAAACTCAGGAATTTGGCTATCTACAAGTAATAAATCTTGTAAATTAGCTGATTTTATTGAGTAACAAGTTGTCATTACATTTTTCCGACTCAAAATCTAAATTCAAATTGATCTGACTCCAAAAAGGATCCTACTATATCGGAGTCAGATCAAATATCTAATGTTTGATTTCTAATTTCTAAAACTATTTTTCTTTGCGGTAATACAATTTTGAATAGCGTTTTACTTGTGCGTGAACACCCCGGCCTAAACTTTTAAACTTCGCTTCCAGTACATCAACACCGTATAAAATAACCACAACCAATACCGAAAGCTTAATAGCGGCCATAAGGTTATCAGTGGCAATTACGACACCGATAGACGCTAATACCCAGATGGTTGCAGCTGAAGTAACACCGACCACTGCGCCATCTTTTGCCAGCATGACACCGGCACCTAAAAAGCCAATACCTGTGATTATTTGCCCAACTACACGAGAGTGGTCAATTACATCACCATGTAACATAAATGCGGTTGCTAAGAATAAATAGGTCCCTAGAACAATAAGCGCCGAGGTGCGAATACCCACTGGCTTTCCGCGCAATTGGCGCTCCATACCAATGATCGCACCACAAAATGCGGCACTACCAATTGCAGACCAAGAGTAAGGGGCAATATCAAATAGACTATTCAGTGTCACTGTACTTCCAAATATTTGAATTAATAATTATAAAGAAAACGCCATCGCGGTGCTTAACCGCAATGATCCAAAGCTGGCCATTTTACTAAAATCGGCTTTTGCTATTGGCACATGTTGGCAATCAATGGCGAGTTGCTTTTTGTCTTCACAAAATGGGTCATGAACATATAAGCAATGCTCATCCACATGCGTTACGCACACCCAATGTGGAGATTTTTTACCATCAAAGCGATATGTACTAATGAGTAAAACTACCGCTTTACCCGCCGCTAGCCATGTTTCAATATCGTTAAGGGTTAGTTCTTGATAGCGTACAGGCATTTTCGCAACGATAGCTTCAGCAACAAATTGGTTATGCACTGTGTGTAAAATTGCTTTTTTCTTTTCACTTCTTACACCATCGATAAACAATGATTCACGGGTATTTAAAACAACATCAGCCTTAAATCCACGTTTCATCGCTGCAAGTGCTAAACCCAGCGGATGGCAGCCACCGTGACCCGAGGTCATAAAAATGGTGGTTGCCTCACGCCAAATATCAAGTTCTTTTAATTGGCTCATTGGCGTATTATTAAGCGACGACATAGCCATTAGTAATGCCGCGGGACCACAGGTAAATTCAGTGGTTTGTTGATACCACGGTGTGTGTTTATCAGCATTAAAGGCAGTATTACGACGAATCGTTTTTTGCATTCGTAGCGCATCACTGTGATCATCATAATAATCACTGTAATGACCAAATACATGATAACCATGCTTTTCGTATAAACGAATTGCGGCCTGATTATTGACTGCAACCTCTAGTCGCATAAAACTACGACCCCGTTTTACAGTCTCGTTTTCAAGAGCAATTAGCAGCTGCGAAGCCACCCCTTTACCTTGTTGGCTCGCAAGGACGGCCAATGAGTACAACCGCGCTAACCGCGTGCCTTTATGACACCACACTAGGCCATAACCGACCAATTCACTGTTAACTTCAGCAACCATTAATAAACCATGGCTTGCTGAAAGCCAGCGCTTTAAGCTGCGACTGCTTAATCTATCTTGACTAAAGCTTTGCTCTTCAATGGCAACAAGTGCCGCCAAATCCGATACTTTCGCAAACCGGATTTGGCAATGTGATGTCTTCATTTAACCTCGGCCTCGTGCTTCAAGGCGTTGCTTAAATTCGTCCATAATGATCATATAAAGCTCATCGCCAAGGTAGGCATCTTCTACTTTGTGATCAATGCTCGGGTTATCGTTTACTTCAAGTACGTACGCGCGCCCTTGATGTTCTTTTACATCAACGCCATACAAACCTTTACCCACTGTTTTACAGGCTTTTAATGCCGCATCTAATACCACTTTCGGTAACTCAAAAGTCGGGAGAGTTTCAAATCCACCTGAAAAAAAGCGTTTTGCATCATGGTTGTAAATTTGCCAATGATTACGCGCCATTAAATAACGGCATGCATAAATCGCGCGACCATTTAACACCCCTACACGCCAGTCATACTCTGTGTACATATACTCTTGTGCTAGCACAAGCGCACTGAACTCAAAAAGCTCCGTGAGTTTTGCAATCAGCTCTTCACGGTTCTGAACTTTAAACACCCCTTTAGAGAATGACCCCTCTGGCATCTTTAGCACCAATGGGTACGTAAAGTTTGTTTCTAAGTTTTCAATGGTGTCTGTTGATGTATCAGCTACCACATGTGTTTTTAAGCTTGGCACTTTTTGATAATTAAAGGCATCGTGTAAGTACACTTTATTACAGCAGCGTAAAATTGACTCTGCGTCATCAATTACCACAAGCCCTAAGCTTTGTGCTTTACTTGCTAATCGATAAGTTGGGTGGTCAATCGCCGTTGTTTGACGAATAAATAGCGCGTCGTATTGCGCAATACTGGTAATTTCATCAAAAGTCAGTGCTTGTGCATAAATGCCATGCTTAGCTGCCGCTTTAATAAATTTTGCAATGGCGTCTTTATCACTGGGTGGTACTTTTTCTTGGTGATCAACCAAAATCGCCATATCCCAGCGGTAACGGCGTTTTTTATCGTGAATACGCCAGACAGATTCTGTGAAGCTGCTTAACTGTTTTACAAATTCGGCAAACGCGTCGTCATCAAGCGCCGCAATAGCACCTTGTTTCACTACACCTTGCTCGTCACACACCAGTATTGGCGCAGGGTATTGTGAAAACAATGCTTTAGTTGCTTTAATATCGTCTTCGCAATGTGTTTGCCCAAAAAATACGGTGCGACCTTGTAATTGCATGTGGCGAGAGCTGTGCTCATCTGAACGTAATGCATTAATGGTTTTTACGCTGGGTAATACTTGGTGCTGTCTTGCTTCTGCAAGTAAAGAACAATAGTAACCCTTACTTAAATACTGTCCTGTATCGCACAGATTTAAAATACGTGTTTTGGGTTCGTTATGTTTTGGGTAATCACGTAGGTAAGTATCAAAAGTGATCACATTTTCAAAGTTTTGAGCAATACGCTGCTCGTTGTTATCAACCACAATCAAGGTTTTAAACACGACTTTTCCTATAATAAGTCTTTAATAATGAAAAAACACCCAACCAATTAAGTGAATGCATGAGGCTAAAATTCACTCAACTAGATGGGTGCTTATGATACCAACCCGCAATAATGCAAAATCATTTAGATTGATTAAGCGTGTGGGTATAAGCGCTAAGCTTGATGTGATTTATAGAGTGTTTTGCGAGGAGTTACCAACGAGATATTTTTCACTTAAAGATGAAATTTACTAATTAAAAATCAGTGTGTTTAAATTAACTTATCAATGGTATAAAACTGCTTTTTGTCGCCTATGACAAGTTCGACTTCGTCATCCACTTTTTTACCAAGCAATTTTTTACCTAAAGGTGCTTCGCGAGTCACAACATAAATCGTGTGCTCTTTAACTGTCACTGATAAGCCACCAGAACTTGGACCAATAAAGAACCATTTTTGCTGGTCTTGATCATCAATAAGAGAGACCAATGCCCCTTCGCGAACTTTCGGAAATTCTGTTTCTTTGAATACCGTATTAAACGCTTGAATATCACGGTAACATTCATTCACTCGTTCAGCTTGACCTTGAGCTAAATAGGCCGCCTCTAATCCTAGGGTGTCGTATTGAGTTTCGGCCACACTTTCTTCATGGGTGGCAGCATCATGAGCCGCTTTTGCCGCTTCTTTAGCACGGTGTAATTGCGATTCTAAGGCGAAACGAAGGTGTTCTATAACGTGTGTTTTATTCATATCAAAGCAGCTAAAACGTAAAATGCGCATTCTACCCTGTTTTACGATTTTTGTAACTGAACTGATATGGTTTGAATATGTTAGCAATAGCTCATTAGCTTATCTGATTGGTGCTTTATATTGCGCGTGCTAAGTTTAAAAAAGCGCAGGGTTAATCATGATTAACCCTGCGCAAGTGTGGTTAAGGCATATCAATGTAAGCTTGGGTTTTATCATCTAAAGTTTGCGTGTAATTATCGCTACTCAGACCCAATAACTGCGGTAACGTGGCAGCAATACAAATTGATGAAAATGTTCCCACCACAATGCCGACAAATAAGGCAATCGCGAACCCGGTTAATGCAGCACCGGCTAACAGCCATATACATGCGATGGTCGCAAGTGTTGTACCTGAGGTAATTAATGTGCGAGTGAGTGTAGAGCGTATTGCATCGTTGATCACCACATGAGTATCAATGCGCTGACTACCTGATTGAATACGTAAAAGCTCCCTGACTCTGTCGCCAACAATGATTGAGTCATTTAATGAGTAACCAATAATTGCTAATAAACTCGCCAGCACGGTTAAATTAAACTCAAGCCCTAATAACGAAAACAAACCTAGCACCAAAATTAAGTCATGTAATAGTGCGACCACTGAGCCCACAGCCAGTCGCCATTCAAAACGCACGGCTAAATACACCATAATTGCGATAAGTGCGGCAAAAAGTGCTAAACAACCTTGCTCAAATAACTCATCACCCACTTGAGACCCTAAAAATGAAGTTGAAAGCACTTTAAAGTCAATGCCTTGCTGGCTAAGCTCTGCCTGCCAATTAGCCGTTGTATTAAGGTCTGGGGCTTGTCTTAAAACAAAGTGATGATCGCCTGCTTTGCTTATTATTAGTTTATCGACGACCTCAGGGCTTAACTTTGCTGTTAAGTCTGCAATCGAGGTAACCGATTCGGTGCTAATATCTGTGATATAGCCCCCTGTAAAATCAAGTCCAAAGTTTAACCCTTTAGCCGATAACACCCCAAGGCTACTTATCACTAGCGCACAGCTTAGAAGTAATCCTAAAACGCGCGCTTTACTTGCTGCTGTTAATGTAGACCAGCTCATGCTTTTGCCCCCGCTAAATTCGTTAATTTAATATACAGTGTTTGGCTAAGTGCTTTTGAAATATACACACCGGTGAACACACTGGTGAGTAAGCCAAGTGCTAACGTAATGGCAAATCCTTTGACGGGGCCATACCCGACTGCATACAAAATAATCGCCGTAATCATGGTTGTTACGTTTGCGTCAAAAATGGTGGAAAATGCTTGATTATAACCCTGCTCAATGGCTTGATAGGTGGGTCTACCTTTGCGTTTTTCTTCTTTAATACGCTCGAAAATAATCACATTAGTATCAACGGCCATACCTATGGTCAACACTAAACCCGCAATGCCAGGTAGCGTGAGTACAACGCCCGGTAATAATGACATTAACCCCACTAGTGCCGTTAAATTAAGTAATAAAGCAATATTGGCAATAAGCCCTAAGCGGCGATACCACAGCGCCATAAAAGCAAGAGTAATGCCTATACCCAGCATTAATGCAGCAAGGCCATGCTCAATATTCTCAGCACCTAAGCTTGGCCCTATCGTTTGCTCTTGAACTATTGTAACGGGTGCTGTGAGCGAACCTGCACGCAATAACAATGCTAAATCGTAGGCCGCTTGTGGGCTTTTCATATTGGTGATACTAAAACGTGAACTTAAATGTTGAGCAATATTGGCGATATTAATCACTTCACTTTTTTTAATCACTTCGCCGTTGGCGTTTCGCGAATACTCTGAGTAAACAGTGGCCATGGGTTTACCAATGTTGCGTTTTGAAAAAGCAGACATTGCATCGCCACCTTGCGAATCTAAACTCAACTGAACAAGCGGTTTCCCCCACTCATCTTTGCCCACATTAGCGTTATTAATATGGTCCCCCGAAAAAATAGCGACAGGGTTAAGGTTAACAACTCCGCCACCTTGTACATTAAAGGCTTTGCCACCTACTTCAACAACCTGATAAAAATCAAGGGTTGCTGTCGCACCAATGATCCGCTTTGCCTCTGCGGGGTCTTGCACACCGGGTAACTCTATGCGGATACGCTGCTTGCCTTGTCTCTGTGTTACCGCTTCAGTAATACCGAGCTCTTCAATACGTCCTCGTAATGTTGTTAAGCTCTGCGCCATCACTTGTTTATCAAACTCACTGCGGCTTTGCTCATCAAAATGCAAAAACGCCGTGGTTAAATTATTACTGGTTGATTTAGTTTGCACGAGGCCTTTAAATTGCGCTTGTAACGTGGCGACTAAGCCAGCCAGGTTATTTTCAGCACTGGGTAAAACGTGCAGTTCAATGCCGCCTTTCACTTCACTGGCACGAATGCCGCGTACTTTCTCTTTGCGAAGTACTAACTTAGTTTGTTGATAGACACTACTTAGGTGCTCTTGCATCGCTTTATCTAAATCAACATCAAGCACGAATAGCACGCCACCGTTTAAATCTAGCCCGAGCTTTATTGGCGATAAGCCTAACTGCTGTAACCATTGAGGGCTTGTGGCATGCTCAACAATTTTGCTATTTAAGGTGGGGTACGCTGTTTTAATAAAGCTCAGCGCATTGGCACTTTGTGTTGGCTCATTTAATAAAATAGCCAACTGATTAGCTGAATCATTCGCTTTGTCTACCTTAAAACCCTGTTGATTTAGCGAATTAGTCACCATTTGCAGTGATACAACCTGTTCAGGTTGCTCGATGTGTAACCACGATTTATTTGGGTATAAATTAGGTAACGCACTGATAGCTAATAAAATACAGGCAGCTATCATAGCGGCATAGCTCATTTTTAGTCGACGCCAAAACGTCGGCTTTTGTTTCTTTGACATACAAGACTTCCTTCCGACTCTATTAAGCCGGTAAAATTAATTCCTAAAATAAAAAAATGACGAAGGAAGTCGTTTAGCTGTGGTATGTAGCGCGGGCTTTATAAATAAGATTAGCGTCTTTCCAGCCACTAATACGTGATTTTCGCGCACTCGTAATAGCAAACCAAGGAACAGTCTGTGCTCTTTTAGGAGGTGCTAAGAAATGTGCTTTACCCCAGTTTTCAGCGAAAAACTCAATCAATAACTCATAATCAGGATCTACCTGACTATGGTAAAGAAATAAGGATGAATTACTGGCTGTAAGTCGGGGTAATAAAGTATCAAAACCCGACTTTTCTAAAGGCTTTGGATGAACAATAACCTGTTTATGGGCAATGATAGGGGGTTTAGTTAACTCAAGCTGATAAAATTTAGTGGCAACCAGTGGCGAATCAGTCGAAGGCGCAGCTAAGCTCTGTGCACTAAAAAGCACAGTAAATAGCAATATAATGACTGAAAAAAACCGTAACAAAGAGAAACCAATAAATTAAGCGGATAACCCCTCTATAATGAGGGTTAAAAAATAAAAAACAAGTCATTAAACACATAAAAGCGAGCCTAAAGAGGCTCGCGTTTTAGTGTCAACTTACTGCGTTGTTATCACACGTCTAATGATGACATATCAATGACAAAACGTGAGGCCATATCACCTTGTTTTAATTTATCGAAGGCATCATTAATTTCGTCCATTTTGATCATTTCAACTTCCGGAAGAATATTATGTAAGGCACAGAAATCTAAGATCTCTTGTGTTTGCGCTATCCCTCCAATCAATGAACCGGCAACACGACGGCGCCCCAATAACATTGGAACTGAGTTTGACTCAGCAAGCTCACCCACTTGACCAACCAAGACTTGCGTACCATCAATATCAAGTAATGGCATGTAAGGTGTAAAGTCATGCTTTACAGGTATGGTATTTATAATGAGATCAAATTGATTAGCATGTGCTTGCATCGCCGCTTCGTCGCTTGAGACTAATAACTCTTTTGCGCCATACGATAGCACCTGCTGTTTTTTCTTATCGCTACGGCTAATAGCCGTCACATGTGCGCCCATTGCCGCTGCAATTTTAATTGCCATGTGGCCTAAACCACCTAAGCCGATTACAGCCACACGACTGCCCGGACCCACATTCCAAGTACGAAGTGGTGAATAGGTTGTGATACCTGCACATAAAATAGGTGCGCATTTAGCTAAATCTAAACCTTTTGGTACACGTAATACAAACTCTTCACGCACCACGATGTGTTTTGAATAGCCGCCTTGGGTTAATTCACCGCTAATTCGGTCTTGACCAGAATAAGTGCCAACCATGCCTTCACGGCAAAACTGCTCTTCACCCTGATGACATTGGTCACAACTCAGGCAACTATCAACCATGCAACCTACCGCAACATGATCGCCTACTTTGTACTTAGTAACGCCGCTGCCTACTTCAAGAACACGGCCTACAATTTCATGACCTGGCACAACGGGGTACTGAGTCCATCCCCAATCATTTTCTGCAGTGTGTAAATCTGAATGACACACACCACAATAAAGGATTTCAATCGAGACATCTTCGTCACGAAGTGCACGACGTTCAAAATGATACGGCTCTAAAGGTTTTTCTGAGGCATGTGCTGCATAACCAATGGTTTTCATGATTACTCCTTTACTTTCTTCGTGTTTACGTTTGTATTTAAATACATGTTAATGCTCTCATGTATACTGTCACCAGTATAGAGGTAAAGCTGCATTTTCACTTTCCTAAAATACCGATATGTTTGCCTATTTTTATTAAATTAATTCTAAGAGACCCCCATGCGTGGAATGAGCCGTCGAGAACAGGTTACAAAATCCCCTGATGCTATGAATTTGTCACAAAGCATTAAAACACTGTGGCCCTATTTAATGACGTTTAAAGGAAGAGTTACTTTAGCAGTATTAGCACTGATTGCTGCTAAAGGCGCGACATTATTGATGCCTTGGGCTCTAAAAGAAATTATCGACGCCGTTGATGCCAATATTCACCCTATTTTAAGTGTGCCTGTTGCCCTATTAGTGGCCTATGGTTTACTTCGTTTTGCGAGTGTGTTTTTTGGCGAAATACGTGATGCCCTTTTTGGACGCGTAACAGAACACGCAATGCGTCATATCGGTCTAAAAGTGTTTAAACATTTACATAACCTCGAATTGGCTTTTCATTTAGACAGACAAACCGGCGGTATTAGTCGCGACATTGAGCGAGGCACCAATGGACTTAGCTTTTTAATGCGCTTTTTAATGTTTAATATTGTGCCCACTTTATTTGAAATTATGACTGTGGCGATTATTTTTGCCACCCTATTCTCTGCGTGGTTTGCTTTAGTGACCCTCGTGGCCGTTGCAACTTATATTGTCTTTACTGTTGTTGTCACTCAGTGGCGCAACCGATTTATTCGTGAAGCAAATGCTGCTGATAATAATTCGAATACCCGTGCAATCGACAGTTTACTTAATTACGAAACAGTAAAATATTTTAATAATGAACAGTTTGAAGCAAACACCTACGACAGTTTTCTCGCTAAATGGGAACAAGCGCGACTTAAAAACCGCATGTCGTTGCTTGCGCTTAATTCAGGACAAGCACTTATTATTGCTGCGGCCATAACGGCACTAATGTGGCTGGGCGCCAGCGATGTTGTCAATAAAAAGTTGAGTATTGGTGAGCTGGTCATGATTAATGCCTACATGATTCAGTTATTTTTACCGCTCAACTTTTTAGGCTTTGTGTACCGAGAAATCCGCCGTGCACTCACCGACCTCGAAAACATGCTCGGGCTTTTAAATAGAAAAGCAGCAATAAGCGATGATACACATGCCACACCGCTGAAATTACACAACGCAGCTATTCGCTTCGACAATGTGTCATTTAGTTACGACAAGCAACGCCCTATCTTAAAGCAATTAAGCTTTGAGGTAGCAGCTGGCAGTAAAGTCGCCATTGTGGGTGCCAGTGGAGCTGGTAAAAGTACCTTAAGCCGCCTGCTTTATCGGTTTTATGACGTCGATGCAGGAAACATTTATATTGATGACCAAGCAATTAATACGGTTACCCTAGAAAGTTTACGACAAGCGATTGCTATTGTGCCGCAAGACACCGTGTTATTTAACACCACAATTCGCGATAACATAGCTTACGGTAACCCCCAAGCAAGCGAGGCTGAAATTGATCACGCGATCTCACTTGCGCACCTTGATAGTTTTATTGCAAGTCTTGATAAGGGCGATCAAACACTCGTTGGTGAGCGTGGTTTAAAAGTATCGGGGGGCGAAAAACAACGCATAGCTATTGCTCGGGCAATTTTGAAAGGCTCACCGATTTTAGTGTTTGATGAAGCAACCTCGGCTCTCGATTCACATTCAGAACAAGCTATTCTGAGTGCAATGCGTGAAGTGGCTAAAAAACACACCAGTCTCGTTATTGCGCACCGCTTATCAACCATTACAGATGCCGATAAAATCATTGTAATGCAAGATGGTAAAGTGGTTGAGCAGGGTCAACATCAGCAGCTTCTCGCAGCGAATGGCGAGTATGCCCGAATGTGGCAATTACAACAGAGTGAAGAATAAAAACTGTTAACTAGCGCGCTAAATGATTAGAATAGCCGCTTTAATTTTCACTAAAACAAAAAGGCAACACGCAGATGGGAAGAGCTTACCAAAATAAAAAAGATTCAATGGCTAAAACTGCGGGTGCTAAAACCAAAGTTTATTCTAAGTACGGTAAAGAAATTTATATCTGCGCTAAGAATGGCGGTGTAGACCCTGATGGCAACTTAGCGCTGCGCCGTTTAATCGAGCGCGCAAAGAAAGACCAAGTTCCTACGCATGTAATCGAGCGTGCAATCGATAAAGCCAAAGGGGGTGGCGGCGAAGATTATGTTGCGACCCGCTATGAAGGGTATGGCCCAGGCAACTGCATGATCATAGTTGACTGTTTAACAGACAATAACAAACGTACTTTTGCCGACGTACGTGTGTGCTTTACCAAAGCAAACGCCAAAATTGGCGCACAAAACTCGGTATCGCATATGTTTGACCACCTCGCTATTTTTGTATTCGATGGCGACGATGATGAAGCCGTATTAGAAGCACTGATGATGGCCGATGTCGATGTGACGGATGTTGAACTTGAAAACGGTAAAATCACTGTATTTGCACCGCACACAGAATACAACAATACGCGCACAGCACTTGAAGAAATGGGCATTAGCGACTTCGATGAAGATCTCATCGCTTTCGTACCACAAGTTGAAGCACCAATTGAAGGCGAAGACGTTGAAGTAATGGAACGTTTTTTATCAATGCTAGAAGAGTGCGACGACGTACAAAACGTTTACCACAACGCACAGTTTTAATTAACAAGGCCAACTATGTTGGCCTGAACGCATGGACTTAATTTTGAATACCCTCGAAGAGTTAAAATCAGGCGCTTTACAAGGCTGTACTCGCCTGCAACTCGTAGAAGCACTGACTGATTTTCCAAAAGAAATTTACACCCTCGCCAACACATTAGAAATTCTCGATTTATCGAATAATCAATTAAGCGACCTACCTGATGATTTCCACACGCTAAAAAACTTAAAGCGTTTGTTTTTATCATTTAATCAGTTTAAGCACATTCCGAAAGTACTAAAGCAATGCCCAAATTTAATCATGGTGGCGTTTAAAGGGAATCAGATTTGCGAGTTTGCCGAGCACAGTTTACCACGCAATATCGAATGGCTAATTTTAACCGATAACCAAATCAAAGCGTTGCCTGAATCATTTGGTGAGTACAGTAAACTAAAAAAATTAGCGTTAGCCGGTAATCAGTTAACGGCCCTACCAGAGTCAATGAGTGCTTGCCACGAGCTTGAATTGGTTCGCTTAAGTGCCAATAGGCTTTCTAACATTGATAACTGGTTGCTTGAACTGCCCAAACTTGCGTGGCTTGCATTTTCGGGCAATGATTTTAATCGTTCAGATTCTCTAAAGTCTGAGCAATTTTCTGAAATTGGCTTAGATGAACTAGATGTAAAACAGCAAATTGGCCAAGGTGCCTCGGGGTTTATTCATTTAGCACAATGGCAGCAGCGCCCTATTGCCCTTAAGTTATTTAAAGGCAATATAACCAGCGATGGCTACCCACTAGATGAGTTAAATTGTTGCTTACAAGCAAACGAGCACCCGAACCTAATCAAAGCACTTGGCTATATAAATGAGCCATCACAATTAGGTTTAGTCATGGAGCTGATTGGTGAAGGTTTCAGGAATCTCGGTTTACCACCGTCGTTTGACACTTGTACTCGCGATACCTTTGAAAATGGCTGCCAATATAGCCCTGAGTTTGTGCTAAAGGTTGTGAAACAAATGAGCAGCACACTGGCGCATTTGCACAAAAACCATGTCAGCCATGGTGACATCTATGCGCATAACAGTATGATAAACGACAACGCTGACTTACTTTTTGGCGACTTTGGCGCAGCAACCGACTTGTCACAGTTAGCGCCGTATCAGCAGCAATGCATGCACGGCATAGAAATACGTGCGCTTGGTTATTTTATTGAAGACTTACTCACAGTCGTCAGCAACGAGAACGCCATTACCGAACAACTTGCCGCCATCGCTACAGATTGCTTACGCGTAGAAGCTATACAGCGACCCAGCTTTAGCGAAGTATTAAACCGGTTATAAAAATAAGGCCTCGTTGAGGCTTTATTTTTGCTTTTTAAACGGAAACAACTGCTGTTTGAGCATACCTTCTGGCATGTAATCACCCACCACACCGTATTTATCAGGCCACTCGGCTTGCCCTTTTACCGCCGTGCCAAGTACGTAATCTAAAAACGAGAAGTGCGCGGCATAATTTCTATCAATAGCGGCTTTATCTGATGAATGATGCCAATGGTGAAATTGTGGTGTCACAATGATATATCTCAACCACCCAAATTTAACCCTCACATTGGCGTGGTTAAATACCGCCTGAAAACCAACAATGATCACGTAAAGACTAATGACATCAGAAGGAAAACCAAGCACGAAAATAGGCGTAAGCACTAAGCTGCGAGTCACTAAAATTTCTAAAATATGCTGACGAGATCCCGCTAACCAATCCATTTCTTTTGCACTGTGATGCACAGCATGAAAACGCCAAAGCAATGGCACTTCATGATAAGCTTTATGAACAAAATACTGCATTAAATCAGCCACTAAAATAATCAAAAACAGTTGTAGAACAAACGGCATTTGCACAATAAAGCCTTGTACAGTCTCAGACACTGCCCACCCAAACGCATGGTGAACAAACTGGTTCGTTGCAAGCAGTACAAAGCCAATAATTAAATGATTAATAAAGAAATGATTTAAATCCCCTTGCCACTCAGAACGTAAAATCTTTTGCTCTTTGCGATGCGGTAATAATTTTTCAATAAGGATAAAAATAAGCGTAGAGCCGAGTAAATCAAGAATAAACCAATCAAGCCCTAAATACGGCGTGTTATCCCTAAAGTCGCCCACTTCAACGTTAGGACCACCAAACGCAATCGCCACCGTTATCAATACCCAAGCAGTTGCCCCCAGTCGTTTATTGGTATTACGGACAAAGTTCAACAGTCCTAAACTGCCTGAAATAATCAGTGCCACAAACATTAACTGACGTAAAAATTCGACACTGTAACTTTGTCGTAATTCTGGGGTTGTAAGGTATTCAGGGAAGTGAAAAGCCAATACACCTAAACACGATAACATCGCTAAAAAACAGGCAATATAGCCACTAATATTACCCTCGCCGATGTGAAACTGCTCAGCACGGAAGAGTCGCTTACTAATACGAGACATCATCTAAAATCCATTTAATAATTTGTCGCAGCATAGCACAGACAATTATGCGTAAAAATGGGTAATTGAATTAGCCAACGCGACATTAAAACACAAAAGCGGAATATGTTATTTGAGCGCAGCCCACTGCAACACTAAGTAAAAAACTCGCGACGAAAGTGCGCTCTGGTAGTATGTGATACAGCAACGTTGGCATTATTTTAAGCTGCTTAAATGTTGGCAAAAACAAGGCACTATGCGACTCAAAGCGTAAAAAAAGCTGTTTAAATTTATAAAAATAAAGCTTGATACCAACTAAATGTATAAGCACAAATGTGGTTGGGCCTAAAATTTCAACTAACGCCATTAACTCGTAACCTATCATTAACTCTGGGCCAGCCAGAAGTAAAACGAGAACAAGCGCGATTGATTTATAAACGCTGTTGCCTAATAACGATTTAAATTTTTGATACATTAACTTCCCTATTTAGGTATCGACTTCCCAATAGAAGTCTATTGAAATGCTTTATCAAACTTTTCTTGATCAAGGTATTTATCAAATGCGCCCAAAGCATTGCCAACACTGGGCTCTGTCATTAATTCTTGCATTGCAACTTCACCAACAAGACGAAATGCATTTTCCATTGCCCCTTGCCCACCGACATCAATAGCGGCTTTTGCTTGCTTTGGGCAGTCTTCGGTTAATAAGCGCGTAACTAATGCGCCAACATAGCGATTGGTATCATCGATATCTTGTTCTGTCACGTTTGAGAAAGGTTTGATAATACTGTGAGTCGACATACCCAGATAAATCCACTTGGCAAGGTTCTTACGTTCCTTACCGTTGAGTGAATCAGTTAGGCAAACAGCGAGTTGCTGCGCCTCTTGAGAAGCGAATGTATAACTAGGAAGCATTGCAAGTGCACTAAGTAGAAGCGTTAGCAGGATATTTTTCATTGTTCGTCCCTCGATGTATTTAACCATAGAATTCGACTTCAGTTTTTACACCGAATGGTAAAACAAACTCCCTGAATTCAGGATCACTTTTATCTGCTTTTGGGTATTTAAGGTTGTACATATTCTTCTTGAACATATTCAAAAATTGCTTATTTTGTAATTTATTATCCAATACCCTTACCTTAACTACATCACCCGTTTGATTGACCATCAACAAGAATAAAATTTTATCATCAGAACGTCTAAAGTCGTCTTTTGCTTGTAACAAAACGTCTTTGGGGAGAGTAAAGTCAGGATAGTTATTAGTTGTGGTTGAGCCACAGGATGCTATGAGTAAACATAGTATTGGCAATACTTTATTCATTATTTTTCCCTGAAATATCGGTAAACAACACGATACTGCGAATAAAATGTTTTTTCTAGCAAAAATCAAAAAAGCCACGATAAACGTGGCTTTGTTGGATAAAGCTTAAACTTTTACGGTTCTTTTATAAGAACTTACCTAGCGCTTTAACTTGGTCTAGCATGCGGTTTGAGAAACCCCACTCATTGTCGTACCAAGCCATCACTTTAACAAGCTTACCATCTACTTTAGTTTGCGTAGAATCGAATATTGAAGACGCTGGATTGTGGTTAAAGTCGATAGAAACAAGCGGTAATTCGTTGTACTCAAGAATACCTTGCATTGCACCTTCTGATGCGGCTTTAACTACTTCGTTGATTTCAGCGGCTGTTGTTTCACGCTTAGCAACAAATGTTAAGTCCACTAAAGACACGTTAATTGTCGGTACACGCACTGCCATACCGTCAAGTTTACCCGCAAGTTCAGGAAGTACTAAACCAACGGCTTTAGCAGCCCCTGTTTTCGTTGGGATCATTGACTGTGTCGCACTGCGCGCACGGTATAAGTCTGGGTGATAAACGTCAGATAGATTTTGATCATTTGTATAAGCATGAATGGTTGTCATGCTACCTTGCTCAATACCCACTGTGTCGTTGATTGCTTTTGCAATTGGCGCTAGACAGTTTGTTGTACACGATGCGTTTGAGATGATGTTGCTGTCAGCGTTTAATACGTCGCTGTTCACACCATGAACAACCGTCGCATCCATATCAGTACCGGGTGCAGATACGATCACTTTTTTAGCGCCCGCTTCAATGTGCTTTGCAGCAGCTTCGCGCGATGTGAATAAGCCAGTACATTCTAAAACGATATCTACGTTTAGTGCTTTCCACGGTAAGTTGGCAGGATCACGCTCTTGTGTTAGGGTAATTTCGTCGTTACCAATTAACATGGTGTTTTCAGCAAGTGTTACTTTTTGAGAAAATTGACCGTGTACTGAGTCAAATTGCGTTAAATGCGCGTTAACATTTGCTGGTGCTAAATCGTTGATGGCAACGATTTTGATTTCGTTGTTTTGAGCTGACTCATAAAGGGCACGTAATACGTTACGACCGATACGTCCATAGCCATTAATTGCAACATTAATCATTCTAATATCTCCCGTTAATTATTTTACTTCACTTGCTTGGCGAGCAAGCGCTTCAATGGCTTGCCAGTCTTTGTTTTCAATAAGTTGTTTATCTAACATCCACGTACCACCCACACAAATAACATTACTTAATGCAAGGTAGTTAGGTGCGGTTTCAAGGCTAATGCCACCTGTAGGGCAAAAAGTCACTTGCGGTAAAGGACCGCCAATTGATTTGAGCATCGCGGTGCCGCCCGCTGCTTCTGCAGGGAAGAACTTTAAGAACTTAAAGCCATGGCTTACTAACTTCATCACTTCACTGGGGGTTGCGGCACCGGGTAAAAATGGAATGTCAGACTCTTTAGCCAGTGCTAATAATTCGTCGTTTACACCTGGGCTCACCATAAAGTCAGCACCGGCTTCAACAGATGCATTAAATGTCGCTTTATCAACCACAGTACCTGTGCCTACGTATGCTTCTGGTACGGCTTCTTTCATTAGCTTTACTGCCTCTGCCGCAATCGGTGTGCGCAAGGTGATTTCTAATGCTTTTAAGCCGCCGTTATAAAGCGCGCGTGCTAGCGGTGCTGCATCTTCAAGTTTTTCGATTACAACAACCGGTACCACAGGTGCCGATGATAAAATTTTCTCAATGCTCATTGTATGTTCCTCATAGCCCAGTAACGGCGTATTATTATTCTAAACCGAAGGCGCTTGCGCCAAGGTCTGCACTACTTACTATATTTCTGAAACCTGCGAATAACTCTCGGCCTGTACCGTATGTTTGGCTCGGTTGGCTAAGTTGTAATTCACGTTTTGCTAATTCTTCATCACTTACATGCACCTTTAATACACCCGCTGGTGCATCAAGCGTTATCAAATCACCTTCGTGAATCTTAGCAATCACACCACCTTCAACCGCTTCTGGTGCTAAGTGAATGGCTGCAGGCACTTTACCTGACGCACCAGACATACGGCCGTCTGTTACGATAGCCACTTTGTAACCTTGGTCTTGTAGCGTTGCCATCACAGGTGTGAGCTTATGAAGCTCAGGCATCCCTTTTGCTTTTGGCCCTTGCTCTTTTAAAACAGCAATAAAGTCGGTGTTAAGTTCACCACGGCTGTACGCTTCTTGTAGCTCACCTTGCGAGCTGAATACTTTAGCTGGTGCAGATACAACTTGGTGCGACTCTGCAACCGCTGATACTTTAATAACCGCTTTACCCAGATTACCCGTTAATAGTTGTAAGCCACCTTGTTTGCTAAATGGATTATCAATTGGGCGTAATACTTCTTCGTCGTGTGATTTTTCTGGACATGCAACCCATTTCACTTTGCTTGGCCCTGAGCTATCCGTCATGATCACTGAAGTATCTTTATCTAGCATTGGCTCAGTTGTATAGGCCTCTAAGCCATCACCTACTATGGTTTTTACATCGTTATGTAAGTAACCTTTGCTTAATAGCTGCTTCATTAAGAAGCCCATGCCGCCAGCGGCTTGGAAATGGTTCACATCGGCTGAACCGTTCGGGTAGATACGTGTAAGCAGAGGCACAACCTCTGACAAGTCAGACATGTCTTTCCACGTCAGGATCACACCTGCCGCTTTAGCAATAGCCACTAAGTGAATCGCGTGGTTTGTAGAGCCACCTGTAGAAAGCAAGCCTACAAGACCATTAATGATCGTTTTTTCACTGACGACGTCGGCTAGACAGTTTGCATCTTTCGTTTCAATTAACTGTTTCAACATTGTTTCAACAGCATGGCCTGTTAAACCATCACGAAGCTCTGTGTAAGGGTTAATGAATGAGCTACCTGGAAGGTGAAGACCCATAATTTCCATTAACATTTGGTTAGAGTTTGCTGTGCCGTAGAATGTGCAAGTACCTGCACTATGGTATGACGCGCTTTCAGCTTCTAAAAGCTCTTCACGACTAACCAAACCTTGAGCAAACTTTTGACGAACACGGGCTTTTTCTTTGTTAGGGATGCCAGACTGCATTGGCCCTGCTGGCAAGAAATACGTAGGTAAGTGACCAAAAGATAACGCACCAATTAATAGCCCTGGGACAATCTTGTCACACACACCTAAACAGAAAACACCGTCGAACACATCATGTGATAAAGAAACCGCAGTAGACATTGCAATCACATCGCGTGAAAACAATGACAATTCCATACCATCACGACCTTGCGTAACACCGTCACACATGGCTGGTACGCCACCGGCAACTTGAGCGGTTGCATCATACTTGGTAGCAAGGTTTTTGATGATTTCAGGATAATCTTTGTAAGGCACATGCGCTGAAAGCATGTCGTTATAAGAATTGATAATCGCTAAATTAGGTTGCTCATCTGCTTTTAAACGAGCTTTGTCATCACTGCTACAGGCAGCCATAACATGGGCGATATTACCACAACCTAAACCGGCACGGACTCTTGTTTGTTTTTTTGCGTGCGCGATTCGCTCTAAATAAGCTTGGCGGGTCTCTTTACTGCGTTCGATAACGCGTTCGGTGACTTCTTGAATACGAGGATGCAACATATAAATTCGACTCATCTCTATAGTTAGAGGATAAAGGCTCAGTGACAATTAAAGACTCCACGAAAATAATTGCACTGAGCATCTTTGATTTACCCGTTCAAAGGTACGCTGACAGGCTGTCTCTCACAACCAACCTGACACCGGTGTCACTGTATTAACTCATGACTGTGACACCGGTGTCAACCCTATCTGTTAAATTTAGTTTAATTTTTTAAAATGACCAAATAATGAACAGTACTATTTTAGCTTAGTATGAATAGAATTCATGCAAAATCATGAGAAAGAGATTTATTGAATGATGACACTAATAAGAGTTAACTTATTAATAAACAATATATTAGATGTTTTATATGAACGGTTTATAGATCAAATAAAAAAGCCCGAAAAAGCGTCACTCAATTTCGGGCTACTGTGAAAAACAAGATGAAATTTATTTAATTGCTGCCGTTGACTCACGAGTAATCAATTTTGCTTCCAAAGTCACTTGATATGGTGACTCCTGTGGCTCACTAATATGGCTAATTAATTGTGTTACTGCTTGGTGTGTCATTTCTTCGACTGGTTGAGCAATGGTGGTTAAACCAGGCCAAATATGACGCGCAATGGGGGCATTATCAAACCCTGCTATCGAGATATCATCGGGTACTTTTAGCTGCATTTGTGTTGCTAATTTAAGGACCGCAGCAGCCATGTAATCATTTGATGCAAAAACAGCAGTCGGACGTGGGCTTAAATCTAAAATAGTGCGCGCACTATCAACACCTGAATGGTAACTAAAGTTACCCTCTTCGACTAAACGCTCGTTAAACTCAATGCCATTAGTAGCAAGTGCGCGACGATAACCTTTAAAGCGCTGCTCTGTCGCACTGTGATCCGGGTGACCTTTAATAAACGCAATTTCTTTGTGGCCGAGCTTAATTAAATGTTCTGTTATTTCAAAAGCACCTTGCTCATCATTACTGCGTACAGAAATAGAATCATCCTCTAGCACGGCTGATGCAACACGGGCATACGGAATTTTTTTCGATTTTAAAAATGTAACAAGTTCAGCAAAATCTGAAAATGGAGGCGTTAGAACAATCCCGTCAAGTCGTGATGTTTGAAGTAACTGTTCTATATTACTGATCAGCTCTTCACCACGTAATTCACACGGGTGAATCAACAAATTATAATTGTGTTCATGACACGCAGCTAACGCACCTGTTTGTACCCGCGTGATATAACTCTTACTTGGATTATCGTATAAGCAACCAATAATAAAACTACGGTTCTGCGCTAACCCCCGTGCGATAGGGTTTGGTGTGTAATCAAGCTCTTTAAATACTTTTAGTACTTTTTCGCGTGTAGCATCACTCACGTTTGGCTCATTATTGAGCACACGAGACACTGTTTTTTTAGAAACACCGGCGTAGCTGGCGACACTATTAATGGTTACTTTTTTCATCCGATACTCATCCAACGACACTCCTTGGTTACGCGTTACTATTTACATGTAAACACGCAGCAGCACCAACCAGTGGAATGTTGTCTTGTGTTACAAGCGTAACAGGGATTTGCGACGTATATTGCGACATAATACCTTTATCAGCAAAACGCTCAACAAATCGACTAGATAATAACCGTTGTTGCATGCGAGGTAAAATCCCACCACCAATAAATACACCCCCTAAGGCGCCAAATGTAAGTGAAAGATCACCCGCAACACTGCCAATCCAATCACAGAACTGGTTAAGTGTGGCTTCGCATACTTCGCACTGGCCTGTGCTTGCCAGCTCGCTTATTTGCGCTGCATCAAGGTTTTTAGCTTCAACACCTTTAACAGCGGCCATTGCGCGATATAAATGGGTAATGCCTGGACCTGAGAAAACAGTTTCTACAGATACATGGTTTAATTGCTTTTTAAGCTCTTTAATTAACTCACGGTCAAGTTCGGTCACTGCCGCAAGCGTAATGTGCCCTGCTTCACAGCTTAATACAGCACTGCCCTGCGACGTTCTCACTAAACAAGCAGCACCAAAACCCGTACCAGGTCCCATGACAGCAATATTTGCATTGTCATCAGCTTGCCCAGCTTTCACTGCGACATTTTTTGAATCATCTAAATAAGGTGCAGCATACGCAAAAGCAGCAAAGTCATTAATGACCTCTAATTGCGTAAAAGCAAATTCATTTTTAAGGTCGGCAACACTAAAGTGCCAACCTAAGTTAGTAAGGTGTACTTGTCCAGCTTTAATTGGACCCGCAACGGCTAAACATGCTCGCGACGGTTTTGCATACGAAATATGATTAAAATAATGTGATATGGCGCTTTCAAGTGAACCAAATTCTGCGCTTGAAAATTTAAGATTTTGCTCGATAACGAATTGATTTGTTTGTTCGTTAAAGTCTGTGATTAAGGCAAAACGCGCATTAGTGCCGCCAATATCGGCAACGAGAATGGGATCAAATTCTGTGTTAGGCTGTGTGTTCATGTTGTTTTCTCTATTTGTCTAAGCTTTTTGCCGCTTATTCTTATATTTTTCAATGGCCTAGCCACTGTATTTGATAATACTTTGAGCTATCCTCTCAAAGCAGCTATCTTTAGTATTAAAAAAATGCTGCCCAAATAAATGGGCAGCCAAATACGTTTTGACAACAAAATGATAAAACAGTGATATTATGACACCGGTGTCAGCTTTGAATCAATAAAAATTTTCATTATTTACCCATGCATACGTATTTATTCACTAAAATGACAGTGTAGGTATGGATAAAAAGTAAAATAAATGCTTGCTTATTAACGTATTTCGCTTTGCTGTGTGACTCATCACAAATTGCTTGAAAAAAATAATAAATAGCCGAAAATGGCACTCACTGACACTGTAACTTGGTAACCATATGAAAGGTAAGGCTACATCATTTGACATTGCACACTATGCGGGTGTGTCTCAGTCAACCGTGTCTCGCGCACTCAGAAATAGTCCGCTGGTCAACGAAGAAACACGTCGGCGAGTACACGAGGTCGCAAAACAGCTTAATTATAAAGTAGATAAAAACGCCAGTAACTTGCGCACGCAACAAAGCAGTACCCTCGCGCTGTTACTCTTTGAAGATCCTACATCGGATGAGTCACAAATAAATCCTTTCTTTTTGGCCATGCTTGGCAGTATTACGCGTGCTTGCGCAAAAGAAGGCTACGATTTATTGGTTTCCTTTCAGTCAAGTAGCTCTGATTGGCAAGCCGACTATGAAGATAGTCACCGCGCTGATGGCCTTATATTACTTGGCTATGGCGACTACTTAGACTATCAACCCAAGTTTAGAACCTTAATTGAGCAAAACACCAAGTTTGTTTGTTGGGGAGCCAGTGTAGATAACCGCCCTGACTTAACGGTTAGCTGTGATAATTATGGTGGCGGAAAAATGGCGGCGCAGCATTTACTGGCAACCGGTCGCACCGATTGTGCTTTTATAGGTGATGCATCAGACCATAGCCCTGAATTTTTTGCTCGCTACCACGGTTTTAAAGATGCCTTTTTGGCAAAAGGGATTACTCTTAGCGAACGAAAAATGGCCAATGCAATTTCTACCGAAGAGTCAGGTTACCATGCCACTCGTTCACTGATTGCTAATAATATTCGCTTTAACTCGCTGTTTGCTGCGAGTGACTTAATTGCTATTGGTGCTATTCGGGCTTTAAAAGAAGCAAAAATCAACGTGCCCGACGATGTTCATGTTGTAGGGTTTGATAATATTGCTGTTGCAAGTTTTGTTAATCCACCGCTTACAACAGTACAGCAAGACACCACACTCGCAGGGCAAATGTTAGTTGATAACCTTTTAAAACTAATTCGAGGTGAACCGGTTGAGAACACCCTACTCCCGCCGCGTTTAATCATTCGAGGTTCAAGTATTTAAATCGCTAGATAAGGGCTCTTAAGCGAGTCAATCTCTAGCCATTTTCATTCACTGACAATTCAACCACCATTAAAATGGCTTTTTTTTCGATTTACCCAAGACTATTACCGCGAAAAAGCAGATAATTACACCTATTATGATGAAAACGCTATTAGCAAGCTTTTAAAGTTTGTAGTAGCTAAGCGCACTAAGGTGGAATTTTTTAATGGAAATTAAAGTTAATTTTCTCGACAACCTCAGACTTGAAGCCAAGTTTGATGACTTCTCTGTCATCGCAGATCAACCTATACGCTATAAAGGCGATGGTTCAGCACCAAGTCCTTTTGATTATTTCTTAGCGTCTTCTGCACTGTGCGCCGCTTATTTTATTAAAGTGTATTGTAACTCTCGTGATATCTCGACGGATGGTATTCGTGTTGCACAAAATAATATTGTTGATCCTGAGGATCGTTACAATCAAATATTTCAAATTCAAGTCGAGTTACCAGAGCACCTATCCGAAAAAGATCGCACGGGTATTTTGCGCTCAGTAGAGCGTTGTACAGTAAAACGTGTTATTCAGACAGGCCCTGAATTTAAAATTGATACCGTAGAAAACATTGAAGCCGATGCGCAAGCAATGTTAATGGCAAAACCTGATGAAGATCATAACACCTTTATTTTAGGCAAAGACTTACCGCTTGAAGAAACCATCGCGAATATGACCGCGATACTCGAAGACTTAGGGATGAAAATAGAAATTTCATCTTGGCGCAATATTGTGCCAAATGTATGGTCGTTGCATATTCGTGACGCCGCATCGCCTATGTGTTTTACCAATGGTAAAGGCGCAACCAAAGAAAGCGCACTGTGCTCTGCGCTTGGTGAGTTTATAGAACGTTTAAATTGTAACTTCTTCTATAATGATCAATTTTTAGGTGAAGAAATAGCAAACAGTGCATTTGTTCATTACCCAAATGAAAAATGGTTCAGCCTAACCGACGATGACTCCCTGCCTGAAGGTATATTAGACGACTACACGCGCGACATTTATAACCCCGATGGCGAATTATGTGGCTCTCACCTAATTGATACTAATTCAGGTAACACAGCGCGCGGAATTTGCTCTATTCCTTATGTGCGCCATTCAGATGGTGAAACCGTTTATTTTCCATCAAACTTGATTGAAAATTTATTCTTAAGCAATGGTATGAGCGCGGGTAATAACTTTGCAGAAGCAAAAGTACAGTGTTTGTCAGAGATTTTTGAACGGGCCGTTAAACGCCAAATAATTGAGCAAGAAATTGCTCTTCCAGATGTACCTGACGCAGTCTTAAATAAATACCCAAGCATTGTTGCTGGCATTAAAGGCCTTGAAGAACAAGGCTTTCCTGTTGTTGTTAAAGACGCATCACTGGGTGGTCAATTTCCGGTTATGTGTGTCACGCTAATGAACCCAAAAACAGGCGGTGTATTTGCCTCGTTTGGCGCGCACCCAAGTTTTGAAGTCGCATTAGAGCGCAGCCTTACAGAGCTGTTACAAGGTAGAAGCTTTGAGGGCTTAAACGATGTTCCTAAACCGACCTTTAATAGTATGGCCGTGTCGGAGCCAGAAAATTTTGTTGAGCACTTTATTGACTCAACAGGGGTTATTTCATGGCGCTTCTTTAGTGCGAAGCATGATTTTGAGTTTATGGAGTGGGATTTCTCAGGCACAAACGAAGAAGAAACCGCGAGCTTATTCGGTATTTTAGAACGCTTAGGTAAAGAAGCCTACATTGCAGAGTTCTCAGATCTTGGTACTGCGTGTCGTATATTAGTCCCTGATTATTCTGAAGTTTACCCAGTCGAAGATTTGATTTGGGATAACACTAATAAAGCCCTAAATTTCCGTGAAGATATTTTAAATCTGCACCGTCTAACTGAAGATCAACTGGCTGATTTAGTTGAGCGATTAGAAGAAAGTGAGTTAGATAACTATATCGATATCATTACGCTAATCGGTATCGAGTTTGACGAAAATACGGTATGGGGTCAATTAACAATTCTTGAGCTTAAGTTATTAATTTACCTAGCATTGGGTGATTTAGAAACCGCTATGGAGCTAGTTGAAGCCTTTTTACAATACAACGACAATACCCTTGTTGAACGAGGTCTATTTTATCAAGCGATGCATGCAACACTGGAAGTTGCGCTTAGCGATGACCTAGAAATTGAAGATTACATTCACAACTTTACGCGTATGTTTGGTCAAGAAACCATGGACGCCGTGGTTGGCTCGATTAATGGGGATGTTATGTTTTATGGTTTAACCGAAACAAGTATGAAACTTGAAGGCTTAGACAGACATCAGCGTTTAATCGACAGCTACAAAAAGTTGCACGCAGCGCGAGCAAAAAAAGCAGGTTTATAAGGCACAATCAGACACAATCATTTTGCTGAACTGATAAATAAAAAAACCGCTGAGGGTTAAAGCTCAGCGGTTTAATTTTAATATTTAAATGCTCAATTTACTTCAAAGCATCTTCGACAACAGGGTAATGATCCCACACATGTTTATCGCTTAAAGAGCGAAGTAATTTAATGTACTCTGCATGCGTCCACGCAAGTGGTGTCGCTGAGTTCGTCCCCTCGCCTAACACATAGCCAGCTTTATTGTTACCAACACCATCCCACACTTGCTCAGGTAGCATCATGCCTTCATTAGCAAATGCTTCCATGCCTTTTACATACGTGTTTTTGATCGTGTTTTGTTTCATCGCATTTAAGCTATTGCTGGCATTTGCTGCGGCAATTTCATAGTGACCGCGTTCACCCGTGAAAAACGGCCATACTCGCCCACGCTGACCTGGGGTATTATTCCCCCCTTCTGCGTAGTTATTGCCCGTAACTTCGTCTTCGCCGTAACCATCATTACCATAACGACGGTAGCCTGGGAATGACCCTGAGCCATCAGCAAAGTTAAAGGTATAGCGCACTTGTAGGTTATCAATTAAGCTTTCGTCATCATATTCTGGAAGCGTTTTTACAATGCTTGGTGCAAGCGCATCACGAACACCGTAGCGAACCAGCTCTAAAAATCCTCCGTCCAGAATTTGCTTTTTGTCGAAGCCATCACGACCATTATTCGCATTAAGCGTGGTCGATGAGTTTGGATCTTTATCTTGGCCAATGCGAATGAAATATTCTCCATCGGCATTGTCTGATTTTAGGTTACCTTGCGTGGTAAACATGGTGCTTTCGATTTCACTATTGTATTGCTTAGCGGTTTCTAAGTAACGCACTGCGTTTTTAGTATCACCTGCTTTTCTGGCAATATCAGCAGCAGTAACTAGGCCCGCTACAACAGCAGCAGTCGTAGAAGGAGAGTAACCGTTTTGTTCTTCCCAGCGCTCTTGCTGCGTTGCGGGTGGGGTGATTTGTGTATCATTCCACAGAATCTTTGCAAGGCCACCATCTACCAAAAAGTCAGCCGCTGGTTTGAGCATTTTGCCATACCACTGTGTTAACTCTTGGTCGCTAAGTACGTCGGCTTGATGAAGTTTCCATGCAAGCATAATTGGCATAGCCGTTTGGTCAAGTTGCACACCAACCCATTCAAGTTCACCATCAACGTGTGTTTTTTGTAAGAACCAACCAGTGTCTCCCCCGTTACCAGGAGTACGAGCGGTAACTTGTACTTTTTCTAAATATTCAAAGGCTGTCTTAGCTGTTTTAGTATCGCCCATGGCCATAAACGCCATAGCCACCTGATAAAAGTCACGTACCCAGACTGCTTTATAGCCTGTAGAACCTGTTTTAGCTGAGACCGTTTCACCCCATGGGTTTGATAACGACGCAATTAGTGCCCCCGCATGCGTTTTATCTTCTTGCGCCTTTAATACCATGGCACTTGTATAAAGTAGTTTGCCATTATCAGCGGTACTGCTAGTTAATGTACTAAGGGGCTCAAGGCTTGCTAAGTAATCTTGCCAACCAATCGCATCACCTTTACCGTTATAGGCATCTAGTAACTTTTGGTAACCTTGACTTAAGCTTGCTTGACCTTCTTTTAGGCTCGCAGCTTCTGATTGACCAAAGCTTAGTGCTAAATCGAATGTTGTATTAGTTGAAATATCACCCAGTTCAGCAAGTAAACTAACGTTACCCGATTGCTCACCGGTATTTTGGTACGTTGTGCCAAGTGATTGCGACTTTTTAAGTTCTTTTAAACCATCGCTTATCCCCGTAAAACCAACCGTTGCCTGCTTGAATGGCTGACTAGCTTGCAGTGATAAGAAATTATCGTCTTGCCATGCAACCAAGCCTTTATCAGTTACTTTAGCAAAATCGTCTAGGCCGTTATTATCAATATAAGGGTTCACATTCACATAGGCTTTAACGCCTTCTAAATCGGTATTAAATACGCTGCGTACAAACAGAGTTTGGCCGTTTGGATCAGTGAAAATATGCTTTTCTAAAGAGAAACGACCTTGCTTATCTTTGCTTACCACTTTATAGGCAAGTGAAAGTGGCCGACCAGCTTCATCTTTGTATAGATAATCAATGCTGACATCAAGATCATCATTTTCTGTCACAGTAAAATCTTTGCCTACCACAACAAATTGCATATCTTTAATTTGTGCTTGGTGAATAAGACCAAACATGGTTTCAGTGATCATGCCTTTGGCAATTGAAAACCACACTTTTGACACTTTACCAGTCGCAGCTGAATCATCATAATGACCCGCTTTATATTGCTCATAGGATGTGCCAATACCTGTTTTACCTGAATAAGCCCAAAATGGCTCAACACCGGGCGCGCCCGGGGCTGAAATCTGCGTTAACGCTGTTGTTGATACAGATTGCTCAGAGCTACAAGCCGTTAAACCTAAAGCAATAAAACTTGCCGTAATAAGATTAATTTTTTTCATTGTGTGTCCTTATTATTGTTGCTTAACGCGAAGTACAGCGAACGCTGCCAGTACGAGCGACACAGCACCTAGCACTAACGCATAAATGGGTTGGTTATCGAAGAAGTGGCGTAAAATCAAGCCTAAAACACTCGCCGCAAGTAACTGTGGGATAACGATAAAAAAGTTGAAAATCCCCATGTATACCCCCATTTTTTTAGTGGGTACAGAGGTGCTTAACATGGCATACGGCAGTGATAAAATAGATGCCCATGCAAAGCCTACTCCTATCATGGGCCAAATAAGTAGACTGGGGTCTTTAATAAAGATAAAGCTGGCAAGTCCCAAGGCCCCCAGCACTAGATTGATTGCATGCGCCAGTTTTAAACCACACTTCTTAACGATGACCGGGATACATAATGCTGCAATGGCTGCAAACCCGTTGTACGCTGCAAACAAAACCCCAACCCAATCGGCTCCGTTGTTATAAGCCAGTGAGCCTGTGTCACTACTGCCGTAATGAAAACTGGTTACCGCTGAGGTTGTATAAATCCACATAGCAAACAGTGAAAACCAGCTAAAAAATTGCACTAAAGCCAGTTGCTTCATTGCCTCAGGCATTGTGAATACATCATTTACTACTTGATAAAAGCCACCAGAGGTTGCATTTTTAGCTTTTAACGCTCCCGCAATGAATTGAATAACACCAAAACTAATTAAACCACCCGCTAATAAATAAAGCTCTTTTTCAAGTGATAACCCCGTAACAATGCCCAGCACCACGATACCAAGCAGAGTAAAAATAACCGCACCTTTATTAAAATTTACATTACTGTGAGTGGCGTTCTGTGCGTCGCTGTGTTCTTGTTCATTAAAGCTTTCAAGCTGTTCTGGTGAATATTCTTTGGTGGTAAATATGGTCCAAAAAACGGCAACAAGAAGTACAACTGCACCAAAGTAAAATGAAAACTTTACCGAATCAGGAATTTGACCCGCAGGTGCAGTGTTAGCAATATCAAACCAGTTTGTCATCATCCACGGTAAAGCAGAGGCAACAACCGCACCAATCCCTATAAAAAAGCTTTGCATGGCATAACCAGTTGCACGTTGCTTCTTAGGTAGGTTGTCGCTTACCAGCGCACGGAAAGGCTCCATAGTGACATTAATAGAGGCATCCATAATCCATAGCATCCCCGCAGCAATCCACAGGCTGGGCGAATTTGGCATAATAAATAACGATAACGTTGTTAAAATTGCACCGTAGAAAAAGAATGGACGACGACGGCCTAGTTTATTCCATGTTTTGTCGCTCCAGTAGCCAATAATAGGTTGAACAATTAAGCCTGTTAGCGGTGCGGCAACCCACAAAATAGGGATGTCATCAACATTCGCGCCAAGGGTTTGAAAAATGCGGCTCACATTACCATTTTGTAATGCAAAACCAAATTGGATACCGAGGAACCCAAAACACATGTTCCATATTTGCCAGAAGCTTAGCGTTGGTTTGTTATTATTCATAATCAGCCTTTAGGGTATATACTGCGCTGCTTAAGCCGTTCAGTTTTAATTGAATGGGCGCCTGTTTTGTTAGGTCAGAAATAACAATGTCGGCATGACTTTCTAAGTTATCGGTAAGGGTAAGTGACGTGTGATTAAGCGTGGGGAGTTGCGTTGCATTAAGTGTAAATGACACAGTTTGAGACGCTTGTGAGAAGTTACTGACTACCAACACCAATTGCTGACCTAGCTTGCGGGTAAAGGCTATTACTTGCTCTGAACCAGTTAGCTCAACTGCTTGCATGTCACCGCCCACAATGGCAGGTAACGTATTAAGTGACATTAGTTTTGTGTAATAGGCCCGCAGTTCTGCTTGTTCTTTCGTTAATGCCCCACCATCAAACTTTCCATCATTCATCCATGCTTGATGCGCTGGCACACCCACGTAATCAAAAATACTGGTACGGGTTGGGTCGCCAAATCCAGCGTCTTCAGAGCCATCTTCACCCACTGCTTGGCCAAAATACAGTAATGTCGGCGAGCGAGTCATCAGTGTTGATACCACCATAGCTGGCTTCCCTTTTTCGCTGCTACCCGCAAAATCAGGACTAGCAATACGTTGCTCATCATGGTTTTCTAAAAAGTGCAGCATGTGCTCTTCAATATCGGCCACTTCGCTTTGGATATCAAAAATACTAGTGGCAGGTTGCTTACCTTGCATAACAGCTTTAACGGTATCGTAAAAACCAACTTTGTCGTAAAGGTAGTCCATCTTGCCTTGCTGAATATAAGGACGATAAAGGCTTGGGTTGTATACTTCAGCTAAAATAAACGCATCCGCTTTTTGCATTTTGATAGATGAATTTAAAAAACTCCAAAACTCCACTGGCACCATTTCGGCCATATCATAGCGAAAACCATCCACGCCTTTATCTAACCAGTAAAGCGCGATATCACGGAATTTATACCAGCTGTTTGGTAAGTCTTTGTCTTGCCAGAATGCATAGTGAGCGCGGTAGTCTTTACTCGCATAATCAGCTGGCAACGTTGGAAAATCATAACTGCCGTCAGGCTTAACACCGTAGTTAATTTTTACTGTTTCGTACCAATCATTAATATCTGGTTTTGCTTCGCGAGCTCCATTACCTGTCCATTTAGCGGGCGTTTCATCAAAGTGATTATCAGCAAGTGGGTGTGGCTGCCCACCTAAAACTTGGTAATCTTCACTTGTAGGTACTTGGAATGATTGACCTGTGACATAGTAAAAGTTGTTATCACGTACGTAAGCTTGTGTTGTATCGTCTTCAGCACCAAAGTCTTTAATTCCTTTTGGTTTTGCTACTGAGTCATAATTACGCGCCACATGATTAGGCACAATATCGATGATGACTTTCATGCCATGTTGATGCGTACGTTCGATAAGCTCTACAAACTCTTCTAGCCGACGTTCAGGGTTTATCGCTAAGTCAGGGTTTACATCATAATAGTCTTTAACAGCATAAGGTGAACCTGCTCGGCCTTTTACAACGTCAGGATCATCTTGCGATAAGCCATAGTGTGTATAGTCAGTCACTAACGCATGACGTGGTACGCCAGTGTACCAAATGTGGGTAGTACCAAGCTCTTTTATTCCCTTTAATGCTGCGTCATCAAAATCAGCAAATTTACCCACTCCATTTTCTTCAAGCGTCCCCCATGGTTTATTTGTGGTGTTGGTATTACCAAATAAGCGGGTAAACACCTGATATACGACGGGCTTCGACACTGTTGCATGTGTTTGCTGTTTTTGTGTGTGCTGTTGTGTTGTTGCTTCATTACCACAGGCTGCTAAACCTAAAATAGAAGCCACGACTAATGCAGTTAATTTATATGTTGTCATCACTACTTCATTATTCTGTAAATATCAGTTAATACTAATGTTAAGGGCTACTCACGGACAGTAAATGCATACGTATTCACCCTAAAACTCACAATTATTCAAGTTCAATTAAGCGTGCTTGCATGGCTTTTAAGCGAATAGGCACAGTTAAAGTAACAGATTCGTTGCTCATTAAGTCGACCCCCGTTTGAGTGTTTTTAAGTACTTCTTGCATATAACTGACATCCCACTCAAGGTCATGTTGGTTTTTATTCAATAACACCACAACTTTTTCACCATTGTGCTCGCGCACATAGCTGTAAACACCTTGCTTAGGTGAAAAATGCATTAAACTCCCTTCACTAAGCGCGGGCTTTTCTTTGCGCAGCTTCAGTAATGTTTGCATTGTGCTTAACATGTCTTTTTGGTCTTTAGAGAGTCCTTCACCGGTAAAGGCATTGACTGTATGTGCTCTAAAACCACCTGGGAAATCAATTCGAATATCGCCATGGTCGTTACTTGGGGTATTATCTAATAGCACCTCTGTGCCGTAATAAATTTGTGGAATTCCGCGTGTAGTCAACAGTAATGTCATTGCCAATTTTGTTTTAGCTAGATTTTGACTCAGCTCTGTATAGACACGGCTCATATCGTGATTGTCGGCAAACACTAAAATATTATCGGTATCTGCATATAAAAAATCATTCGCAAGTGATTGGTATACCCTGACCCAGCCCGTGTTCCAGCTTTCTTGTTCATTCAGTGCTTTAATTAGCGCCTCTTGCAATGAAAAATCCATGACACTGGGTAAGTCTGAGGTATAACCATCTTGATTTATTTTTCCGCGTTGCCAGTACGATGCAATTGCAGGATTACTTGTCCACTCTTCACCCACAATATTAAAATTGGGGTATTCGGTCATAATCGCTTTAGTCCAATCTGCTAAGAACGCTTTATCTGAGTATGAATACGTGTCGACGCGAATGCCGCTCAAGTTAGCGTATTCAATCCACCAAATGGCATTTTGAATAAGGTAAGTCGACAATAACGGTTGACGCTGATTTAAATCAGGCATCGACTCAACAAACCAACCATCATTAAATTGGCGCTTATCGTATTGGCTCGCATGTGGGTCTTGAATTGTTTGACGGGCATGCGTTGTGGCATTTTTACCTTTTTCAAACTGACCATCAAAGTTAACCCAATCAGCTGTTGGCATATCAGACATCCACTGGTGCGATGAACCAAAGTGATTAAGAACCATGTCCATCACTAAACCGATACCATGCTCTTTTGCTTTCACTGATAGCGTTTTATAGAGCTCATTACTGCCCATACGCGGGTCGACCTTGTAAAAATCTGTGATTGCATACCCATGATAAGAGTAACTTGGCATATTATTTTCAAGTACAGGTGTTAGCCAAAGTTGAGTGACGCCTAAATTTTCTAGGTATTCAAGACTATTAATCACACCTTGAATATCACCGCCATGGCGCCCGCCCTTAAACTCAGGGTTTGCTGCCTCTTGCATTGAAGCAATACTATCGTTCGTTGGATCACCGTTAACAAATCGGTCAGGATTTATTAAGTACAGTGTGTCTTTATTTGTAAATCCTGGGCGCTTTGCACTGTTTTTATTACGGGTATTTAACCGATATTTAAAGACCGTTCCATCCGACGCTTTAAAGCTAAGTTCACCTGCTTTTGCATTATCGCTGATGCTTAAATTCAGAAATGCGTAGTTAGCATTATTCGTTGTTGTAACCCCTTTAAACTCAACGCCTTTGTAAGGCAACATCTGCCAAGTTTGTTTCGCAATGTTGCCCTCGTGAAGCATAACTTGTAACGATTCGTTCTGCATGCCCACCCACCAGCTTTCTGGTGAGGCAGTGATTGCATAACTCGCTGTCGAATTTAAAAACGTTAATACGGTGCTTACTGCAAAAATTGTATGTGTCTTTTTCATAATTAATTTTGTATTTTTTCTAAAAATTCACTGTGGCTGGGCAGCTGCTCAACCGTGCTATTAATCAAGGTTTTTAAATTGCTAAATAGCTCATTAAGCTGATTATCTGTTAAGGCATTTGTTAAAGGATGATAATCTTCAGCAATCAGGCCTTGCCCTATCAACACTTGTTGCCACGCGACTTCGGCAAATAACTCATCGTCTTCACGCACTAGCTTACCGCTGGTTTTAAATAGCGCTATTTTCTTAGCAAGGCTGCTTGGAATATCCATGCCCTTACAAAGACGCCAAAATGGACTGTCGTCTCGCTCTGTAAGTTTGTAGTGGAGAATAATAAAGTCACGAATTCGCTCAAATTCTGTTTTACTTTGTTTGTTAAATTCATCCACTAAGTTTTGCGTAATACCTTGATGTGGAAAAAACTTAATCAACCGGATAGCTGCACTTTGAATTAAATGAATACTGGTTGACTCTAAGGGCTCTAAAAAACCACTCGATAAGCCAATCGATACTACATTTTTATGCCACTGCTTTAAGCGTCGACCCGTTTTAAATTTAATAATTCGTGGCTCAGTTAAGGGCTTAGCTGGCAAGTTGTTTAGCAGCTGCTGTTTTGCATTTTCATCTGATAGATATCGACTTGAATACACCAAGCCATTACCAACACGATGTTGGAGTGGAATTTGCCATTGCCAACCTGACTCTCTAGCGATAGAGCGGGTATAGGGAATGGCGTTGCTTGCAGACTCACTTTGGACAGCTACAGCGCTATCACACGGTAACCAGTGCGACCAATCTTCAAACCCCGTATTCAGCGTTTGCTCTATAAGTAATGCTCGCAGGCCGGTGCAATCAATAAATAAGTCCCCTTCAATCAGGCTACCATCTTCTAGCTTTAACGCATTGATAGACCCTGTTTGATCGCATTGACTTATCGTTTCTATTTTTCCTTCAATGCGATTAACTCCCCGCGATTGGGCTAATTCTTTTAAAAATTCACCATAGCGTGTCGCATCAAAATGATACGCGTAATGTAAGCCCGCTAATTGAGTATTAGGAATGTTTTTGAGATGGGCAAATTTATGCGCTTTTGCAGCTTGGTAGTTGAGAGAGAAATCCCAAAAATCAGGGGCGTTTTGTGTTTGGTTTGCTTTCAACCAAAAGTGATAAAATGCGCAAAACGGGAAGTCCTTACCTATTTCGCCAAAAGCGTGCATATAACTGTGCCCTTGGCTACGCCAGTTTTCAAACTCTATCCCCAGTTTAATGGTTGCACCTGTCGCCTTGATAAATTCTTTCTCTGAAATACCAAGAGCCCCATTTAAATGCAAAATAGGAGGAATACTTGCCTCACCAACGCCAACAGTGCCAATTTCGGCAGATTCAACGAGAGTAATATCAAGTGATTTTCCAAGCACTTTGTTGAGTAGTGCGGCGGTGATCCACCCAGCAGTTCCACCACCGGCAATCACAACTTTTGTTATTTTTTTTGCTTCCATAGTACACCTAACACCAATTTCAATTCATTGAGTGTAGCCCACTGATATAAAAAAGCCCTTGTAAAACAAATCACAAGGGCAATTTTCTATCGCTGTTTAAGCTAATTACAGCTTGTAGCTGAAACCTAACAGGAATGTACGACCGTAGTCTTGGTAATCACGTACTTGCAGTGCGTTATCACCTTGTAGAGACGTGAACGGCTCTTCTGTGATGTTTTGCACTTGGAAAGTAACACTCAAGTTTTCGAGACCTTGGATACCAGCTTCTGCAAAATCATAGCCGATTTGCGCATCCCAAATTGTTTCGCCTTTGATATCAACTTGCGTTGTTGCAAAGCCTAAACCATAAACATCGCCCTTAAAGTCGCTACGTTTACGCATGCTAGTACGCGCTTGGAAACCATTACGTTCAAAGTACACGGTCAAGCTATCGATTTGGTCCGATAATCCAGGTAACTCATAATCATTACCATTTTGGTCTGTAATATCCTGCTCAACACCAGTATGGCTTGCGATTAAACCAAAACCATCCAGTGAATCACTAAACATAGTGAACGGTAGTGTTAATGAAAGCTCATAACCCCAAAGATCACCTGACCCACCATTAACTTTACCAGAACCTGTACCTGTAGATGAAGCTGGGATTTCACCTGTAGATGGGTCCGCCACACCACTCATGTCGATTTCATATGTACCATCAAAAATCCACTGAGTGATATCTTTGTAGAAAAATGCTGCTGCAAAGTACCCTTCTTCATGGAAGTAGTTTTCGTAACTTAAATCAAAACCTGTTGCCTCTTTTGGCTCAAGTTTAGGATTACCACCTGACACATTCCAAAAGTTGCCATTTTCATCTGGCTGTTGACTGTAAGATGCGTTCACTGATGCATTCATTTCATCTAAACGCGCACGAGAAATCGTTTTCGCAGCACCAAAGCGTATTGTTTGCTCTTCATCAATTGCAAACGATAAGTTTAAGCTTGGTAAGAAATGACTGTAGTCATGACTGATGTCTGTTGGCGTAACAACAACGAGTCCATCCACCGTGTTTGCAGCAAAACCTTGCGAAGATTGCTCGGTTCTTACATAACGAGCACCAATATTACCTGTTACAGGAATAGAGCCAAGTTCAGCATTAATGTCAGCTTGCGCAAAAATGGCGGTTACTTCTTCTTGCACTGTCCACGATTGTGTTTTGTGTTTTTGATCCGTTAAACTTTCTTGTAAAAGGTTATAATAACCATCATTTACTAAGCCGTTCGTATCGTAAGCAACCATGTTACCCATACCGATAAAATCAAGGCTTGCACTTCCTAAACGATACTGTTCAGGAATTGATAACATACCTGGATTGTCTAAAGAGAAGTCTTTTAATGTCATGAAGTAACCTTCAGACACTTTACTCTTCTCACGGTCACGGTAAGACATACCAAATGAAACACGGCTGATATACGCGTTATCTAACACCTTGCTTGCAGCAAGTTTTAGTGTGCTTAATTCATCGTTGATTTCTGGTGCATTGATAAAACCATCTTGGGCTGTATTCTGATATGGCGTATCTGTCAAACCATACTTGTCATTCAATGCAGCGCTTGCACCCCATGATAAAGGACCACCTAATTGAATTAGATCATAATCACTGTAATCAAGATTATGTGAGAACTGCGCTCCGGTATTGCCACCGTCAAAAACATAACCAATCGTATCAGCAACACCATTTGCATCACCGCGGCCTGTACCTGAATAACTCTCGATACTCCAAATTTGACGCTCAACTTCTGAACGACTCGCATCAAACTCAACTGACCATTCGTCATTAATATCGTATTTAGTATTGAAACCAAACTGGGTTAGTTCTGCATTACGCTCTTCATAGTCGTTACGAACAACAACACGCTGGCCTTCTGTTACTGCACTTGTGATAAAACCAGAATCTGCATCTACAACTGCAGAGCTAGGATCGATTGTTCCTTGACCCCAAGCGAATGGTACTTCAATACCACGAAGGATTTTCTCGTCAGAAAAATCTACGTAAAGAGCATCAAATGTCATATTAAGGCGGTCATTCGGTGCTGCTTCAATAACGAGCATTGCTGAATCACGCTCAAGCGTTGATGAACGTACGAAAGGCTTTGCCCCACCTAAAATAGAATAAGTGTTACCATCTTCACCCGTAAATTCTGGATAACCCCATGAATTCCAGCGTTTCTCTTGGTTAGGTGAGCTCATTGTGTTGTAAGCAAATGCAACACCGATGGTGTCATCAGCAAACTGATCAATGTATGAAACCGTACCACGGAAACCTTTATCGTCACCGTCTGGGTTTAATTTATCAAAACCTGTTTGCTCATATTGGCCATTAAACATGATAACTTGCTCGCCTTTACTTAAAGGCTTAACAGTTTGCATGTCGATTACACCAGCAATACCTTCCGCTTCGATACCTGCGCTTGGTGTTTTGTATACCGTTACGCCGCTCATTATTTCTGATGGGTAAAGGTCAAACTCAACACCGCGGTTATCGCCAATTGATACTTGCTCACGACCGTTAAATGTTGTTGCACTTTCGTTTTCACTGAAACCACGCACACTTACGCGACTAGCACGACCATCTAGACGTTGTGCTGTAAGGCCAGGAAGGCGTGCGATTGATTCTGCAATTGATGAATCAGGTAATTTACCGATATCTTCTGCTGAGATTGACTCAACAACTTCAGGAGTGAAGCGTTTCGTGTTAATAGATTCTACAACACTGCCACGAAAACCTTTTACTTCGATAACTTCAACGTTATCGTTTTTTGTTTTTTGGTCTTCTTCTGCAGCATACGCTACAAAGCTATTTAAACCTGCGGCTGTTAAAGCCAGAGTTAATATACTTGGTTTGAACATAGACATGATGTTTTCCCATTACCCAAATTGTAATGTCAACGCCTTGCAGTTATTCATGATAGCAATAGCTGTTAATCGCTGACTGATTTTGTTGTCAACACGAATATTAACGCTCAGATTATTTTCTTAACAAATTTATGCATACGTATTCAAACTAGACGATGCAAACAAAAATTAACAACAAATTTACACGCGGATGTTGTAATGCATTGTTTATTAATCGTTTATTTATAAAACAGAGACGTCAAATGTGAATGAAACATTTTTTATCCAACGTCGTATTGTATTTGGCACAAATACGTATGGAGCACGCCTCTACCTAGTTTATATAAAAGTTGAATGTCATTTAAAAAAGGTAAACGAACGCAAAGTGTTAATTGGTCTTACCAAAAATATTTTGCACCTTTATGGTGAAAGCCAATTAAATTATGCACCACGTAGGCGCGTTGTTTGGTATCACTCTCAACGGCAAAAATTGGTAAATAATTTACTCTTAAAAATAATCGCTGTAAAAGTGGACTCAATCCCTTAGTTTTACAACGATGGCAGATGAAATTACCGTGCATACGTATGCAGAGTTTTTACAGCATCCCACCCTTCACGTATGCTTTTGACATTCTGGCAACATATTAATACGCGTTGCCCTAGGGTTTACATACACTGAGTGTCACGATGGAGAAAAACATGGCTCAAAAGCAGTGGTATAAAGGTGCGGTTATTTATCAGGTTTATCCGCGCAGTTTCCAAGACACCAATGGCGACGGCATTGGTGATATCAAAGGTATCATTGATCGCATTGATTACATTAAAAGCTTGGGTGTGGATGCTATTTGGGTTTCACCTTTTTTTAAATCACCCATGAAGGACTTCGGATACGACATTAGTGATTACCGCGATATCGATCCTATTTTCGGTAACCTAGACGATTTTGACGAATTAATTGCCCAAGCGCATGAGCGCAATATTAAAATCATCATCGATCAGGTATTGAGCCACACTTCAGATCAACACCAGTGGTTTCTCGATAGCCGTGAAGATAAAAATAATGATAAAGCAGATTGGTACGTGTGGGCTGACGCAAAACCTGACGGCACTCAACCAAATAACTGGCTGTCTATTTTTGGTGGTCCTGCATGGCAATGGGAGCCACGTAGAGGGCAATATTATTTACATAACTTTTTTGCTGAACAGCCTGATCTAAACTTCCATAACCCTGAAGTGCGTAAAGCCGTCCTTGATAACGTTGAGTTTTGGCTGAAAAAAGGCGTAGATGGCTTTCGTTTAGATGCCATTAACTTCTGCTACCATGATGCATTATTACGCGACAACCCCGCAAAACCCCCTGAGAAACGTCAAGGTCGAGGTTTTAGCGAAGACAATCCATATGCATTCCAGTACCACTATTACAATAATACACAACCTGAAAACTTAAGCTTTATGCAGGATATCCGTGCGTTATTAAATAAATACCCTGGCACAGTAGCCCTTGGTGAAATTTCATCTGAAGACTCACTAGCAACAATGGCTGAATATACATCGGGTGGCGATAAGCTTCATATGGGATATAGCTTTGAATTACTAACAAACGATTACAGCGCTGAGTATATTCGTAACACAGTAAGTACACTTGAAGAACGAATGACAGAAGGCTGGCCATGTTGGGCGTTTAGCAACCACGATGTTGAGCGTGTTGCGAGTCGCTGGAGCAAAGGGGATAACATCAACCCTGACCAATGCAAAATGTTAACAGCACTTCTTGCATCGCTTCGCGGTAGTGTATGCATGTATCAAGGCGAAGAGCTTGGATTAGGCGAAGCAGACGTTGCATTTGAAGACCTACAAGACCCATACGGGATAACTTTTTGGCCTAATTTTAAAGGTCGAGATGGTTGCCGCACCCCTATGCCATGGGATGCAAGTGATATAGAGCAAGCTGGGTTTTCTACAACAAAGCCGTGGTTACCTGTGGGTGAGCAGCACAAAGCAGTTGCTGTAAGCGCACAAGATGATGACAACAACTCCATTCTAAATGCATACCGTGAGTTTATGGCTTGGCGTAAAGCGAAAGATGTACTGCTAGAAGGAAGCATCGAGTTCATTAATACTGATGAGCCAGTACTTGCATTTTATCGCAGCCTCAACAGCACTAAGATGCTATGTGTGTTCAATCTAAGTGCACAACGCGCTGAATTTACAACTACTGATGTAATAACGCAGCAGCACAATGAACTATCACATCACACTGCTGAATTAACAGATAATACAGTTACTCTGCCCGGGTTTGGTTGTTTTTATGCAACTCTGAGTTAATCATCAGTTGTATTGTGAGAAGGCCCTGCATTATGCAGGGCCTTTTTTCTTAATGATTTGTTGTTTTACTATTAATATAATCTGTCAGCGCGAATAGCACGCCCGAAACAACAAAAGTAACATGTATTAAAACCTTCCACAGTAATTCATCCGTTGAATGATTTGCCGAACTTATAAACACCTTTAAAAGCTCTACTGCCGATATAGCCACAATAGCGCTTATTAATTTCATTTTTAGGCCAGAGAAGCCCACTTTACCCATCCAAACGGGTCTGTCTTCATGGTTATCTATATTGAGTTTAGAAACAAAATTTTCATAGCCACTAAAAATAATGATTAATAATAATCCCGCTAATAAAGCGGTATCAACCAGTGTCAAAATACCAACCAAGAGTTCCTGATTGCTCGCTGTGAATGTATTTAAGGCCATGCTGTATAAGTATTTAAAAAACTTTAATAGTAGAATCACAACCGCAACTAACAAACCGATAAAAAACGGGGCTAACAACCAACGAGAACGGAAAATAAAAGTTTCTACGACTCGCTCTAGTGTTGATGGGACCTTTTTAGGTTTTGTTTGCGACACTGACTCTGACATAACTACACGCTCATTTTATTTTTAAAATTATGTGGATAATACGTGGTTTACAATGCCAATGACTAGTTTCTACAGACAAAAAAATGATTATTTTTTGCTTATCTTAACGATAAAAATATTTCGTTATCTTTTTTAGATATTTAGTTTATAAATTCACTCAAGCAAAGTGGATAACAGTTTGCGTTCCATTACTGCGCTTTTCGATGGCAGTAACTATTAATTATGTTGATTAGGAATAATTAAATGAACAAAGCATTGCTAGCACTAATTTTGGCACCTGTATTAAGCGTGTCAGCGTCATACGCAATCGCTAACGAAGCACCTGAAGCGTCACCAGAAATGATCAAAGAATTCACTGAAATGTGTTTAAACTGGGCAAAGGACGACGATATCAGCAATGAAGAATTAAAACCTTACGTATTAAAATGTGTTAACGATGAACTTGAAGCTGAAGGCTTTAAGAAAGTAAAAGACGTACAAATCTAATTTATCGTTGATAGCTAATAAAAAACCGGAGTTGACACAATGATGTGCGCTCCGGTTTTTTATGTTCAGCTATTCTATCGCTTTAACAGGCAGGCTACTTTTTAGTCTTTGTTGCTGCTTTCTTTTTAGCGGGGGCCTTCTTCTTACTTTCTTCGACCCATTTTCCACCTTGATAATGAGCTGTCCAGCCTGTTGCTTTGCCGTCTAACTCTGTCATCACATACTGTTCTTTATTTTTACGGCTATAACGAACAATTGCTGGGTTACCATCTGGATCATGTGTAGGAGCATCTGCTAGGTAATAAAACTTCTCAGAAATACGGTCTCTAAAACGTTTTAATTCTTCAACTTTAGGAGCTCGCGTTTCCCGTGATTTCGGGAATGTATTCGCCGCTAAGAAAATACCCGACGCGCCGTCACGCAGCACAAAATACGCTTCTGACTTTTCACACTCTAATTCTGGTAAATGAACAGGATCTTCTTTTGGTGGCGCAGCTTCACCATTTTTAAGTAGTTTACGGGTATTTTTACAATCATCGTTACTACAACCAAAATATTTACCGAATCGGCCAGATTTTAGTTGCATATCAGCACCGCATTTATCGCATTCGATTATTGGGCCGTCATACCCTTTAATTTTAAACGTGCCTTGCTCAACCACATAGCCTTTACAGGCTGGGTTATTACCGCAGACATGCAGCTTACGGGTTTCATCAATTAGGTATGAATCCATAGCTGTTTCACAGATAGGGCAACGCTTCATTTGCATCAACGTTTCTGTCTCGACGTCTTCAACATCGGCAGCAATGGCTTCATCACCAGATACAAGATTCATTGTCGTATTACAGCGCTCTTTGGGCGGTAAGTTGTATCCTGTACACCCTAAGAAAACACCAGTCGATGCAGTACGAATCCCCATTTTACGGCCACAGGTTGGACAATCTATATCTGTTTCAACCATTTGGTTCTGACGCATACCACCTTGTTCTTCATCTCCTGAAGCGATTTCAAGCTGTTTTGAAAAGTCTGCATAAAACTTATCGAGTACTTGCGTCCAGATGCGCTCGCCTTCAGCGATATCATCTAGGCGACCTTCCATTTTTGCTGTGAAATCGAAGTTCATTAAATCTTCAAAGTTTTCAACTAAGCGGTCAGTAACGATTTCTCCCATTTTCTCAGCAAAGAAACGACGGTTTTCAACTCGCACATAACCACGGTCCTGAATGGTTGAAATAATTGAGGCATACGTTGATGGACGCCCAATACCTCGTTTCTCAAGCTCTTTAACCAAGCTTGCTTCACTAAAACGAGCAGGTGGTTTTGTAAAATGTTGTTTCGGGTCAAGCTCAACTAAGCTCAGAATTTCACCTTGCTTTACAGCGGGGAGTGACTGATCTTCTTCATTTTTCTTACGCACAGCAGGCTGTACTCTTGTCCAACCATCAAAACGAAGGACACGGCCTTTTGCTTTTAATTGGTAATCACCCGCGCCAACCGTTAAGGTTGTTAAATCATATTCTGCTGGCACCATTTGACACGCGACGAATTGACGCCAAATTAACTCATATAATTTTTTCGCATCGGCTTCAACACCGTCTAAATGACCCGACAATACAGAAACACTTGAAGGACGAATCGCTTCGTGCGCTTCTTGTGCATTGCCTTTAGAGCTGTAGCTAATAGGTGCTTTTGGTAGGTACTTATCACCGAACTGCTCAGCAACATAGTCACGGCACATTTCAACCGCATCTTTTGACAAGTTGGTTGAATCAGTACGCATATAGGTAATATGACCTGCTTCATACAAACGCTGAGCAAGCATCATGGTCTTTTTAACACCATAGCCTAAGCGAGTGCTCGCGGCCTGTTGCATAGTCGATGTAATGAAAGGAGCACTCGGTTTGCTTTTACTTGGCTTTTCTTCAACGCTTACAACTTCATACTGAGCTTTCTCAAGGTCACGAACCGCAGACATTGCTTGCTGCTCGTTAACAGGCTTAAATGCCTTATCAGCGTGTTTTGTAACTTCAAGGCGTAAGGCAGACTCACTATTTTTAACATCGGCATGCACATCCCAAAACTCTTCAGGAATAAATGCTTTTATTTCACGTTCACGTTCTACCAGCAAACGAACAGCAACAGACTGAACACGGCCTGCAGAGAGACCGCGTGCAACTTTGGCCCACAACAACGGCGAGACCATAAAACCCACTACTCGGTCAAGGAAACGGCGTGCTTGTTGCGCATACACCATATCGGTGTTTAATTCACCGGGTGTTTCAAAAGCTTGCTGAATCGCATTTTTGGTAATCTCGTTAAAAACAACACGCTTATATTTCTCTGGCTCACCACCGATAATCTGTTCGAGGTGCCATGCAATCGCTTCCCCTTCTCTATCCAAATCGGTTGCGAGATAGATTTTATCGGCATTTTCTGCAAGCTTCTTTAATTCTTGAACGACTTTCTCTTTGCCAGGCAAAACTTCATAATGGGGTTCCCAGCCTTTCTCAGGGTCAATTCCCATACGCGCAACAAGATTTTTGTAATCTCGTTGTTTTTTATACGCAGCTTTTTCTTCTGGTGACATTTTTCGAACCTCAGCAGGGGTTTTCGTTGCTGCTGTTTTCGTTTTGCCTGAACCTGAAGTCGGTAGATCACGTACATGCCCAACACTGGACTTGACGATAAAATCGTTACCTAAGTATTTATTAATTGTTTTAGCCTTTGCTGGAGACTCTACAATTACAAGTGATTTGCCCATAGCTGCCTATTTCTGACCAAGAATTTTAAAAGTTTTTTGCCCTTATAAATGTATATCTATCACATCAAACAAATTAGTATGATTTATTAACATCGGAGCACGAATATTTATAGGTATATCTACAAACACCAATTGTTACAAGCTTTTAATCGAAACTTTTAACCATTGACTGAATAATTGAACAATTTTTGCTGCTAAATTAGCCAAAATGATAATTTGCTGTATTTTTATGGGGAATATATAGAACAGCAACAAAAATGCCAACCTTCTGGTTGGCATTTTTTTAAATTTAAACAATTAAATACTTGTTAACCATCATCACTGATTGCGATTGGAGCTGAGGTAACTAAGCCTTTACCTGTGGTAAATTGAACAACTAGGTTCCCCTCTGCTTTTTTATTTGCTTCAGCCTCTCTACTAATTGTTAAACCAAAAGACATGGCTGACGTTTGACTAGTATTAGGCAGCTCAAAGCCAGATGTTCCACTGTAATCACCATTATCAGTGCTCACTGAAACCGCCGTACTCGCTGGTAATGGGTTATTGTAAACATCTGAAAAATAAAGCTCGAAACTTAAAGCAGCCAATTGGTTGCCAACCATCGCTGTGGTTATATTTATTGAACCTAAATCACAGTAATCAGTGTTATCTGTAGGTTCTAAGTCCAAAATAACGGCAGTTGATGAGTCACCAGCTTGACGATAAATCGTATTACACTGCGCTATATCAACCCCTAATTGCATTGCATTGTCAGTAAAAACTGTTGGGTCTGCTGCAGTTTTTTCATTGAGAGCCGAAGCAAATCGATTACGTAACTCAGCTTTTGTAACGACAAAACGAGTGTATGCTTCACTGCCTGACATAACAATTTCAAAAGTATCCCGAATATCAATGACTTCTTTGGTACATAAACTTTCAAACGTTGCTCCCACGGTTGGGGTAGTCGCGCTTTCAGTACACACTAAACCATTGTATTTACCATCAGCAAGTGTATGCATTCCATTTAAGTCAATATCCCAATTTTCCTCAAATTGTCCTGCATTGGTATTTGTTGGGCTACAGGGATCAGTTGCATCACCTTCTTGGCAAAATTCAGTTGACTTCGTCACAGTGCCACTCACTGGGTCGTAAATAGCTGCTAAACCGTCATAGAAACCATTTTCATTATGGTCGATAAAAGCTTCTGGTAAGTCATAGCCACTGTAATATTCATTAGTATCAAAGCGGCCATTCCCATTAATATCAATATATGATTCTTGACCCTTTGCTGTCACCAACACCGTCGAACGTGCGCCTAATGGTACACCATCGTCAAAAAACGCAGCGTTTCTAATTCCAGCCATACAAGGGGCTGCGGAACCAAAATAAAGGTCACAATTGATAACACCTGTTTTCGGGTTGATACTGTTGATTTTATTGCCCCACTTATCCTCGGTAAATGGCTTTGGATTCTGTGAACGCCACTGCGCAACACATTGACCATCAACTGTATTACACTCAAGTTGAGGGTTAAATTCAGCACCATCAAGAGTGCCAACCGCCCCACCTTCTGTTGTTAAATACACAGCCGTACCATCTGGTACAGGGTTATTAAAGTGATCAGCTAAATAAACAGAGATATCCGTGGTATCACCAATATAATTAAGTGCTTCTATGTTAATTATAGTAGGGCCGGCTGTGAAACTATTACCATCGGGTAAGCCTGAACTAATAGAGACTAAATCTGATACACTCACCACTTGCTCATCAAGTGACACTAATGATAATTCACCTACAGGACACGATACATTACCATTACGTTCCGCTTCTGCTTTTTGGCATTCTAAATACAACTCCTGCCAACACGTGACATTATTATTCTGATCAGCAGGTATGAGCTCTTCAGGTATATAACACGCCTGTACACGTACCGCTTGTGGCACAAAGCCAGCATTTACTTGAATGCGAGCAAGCCCTTCAGAATCGGTAGAAACACTTGCATGTGAATAGCCACCTGCATCTGTTACCTCAGATAGTGAAATGCCACCGTTGGTTGAGCTTAAACGAAAATCCATTCGTTTTTGTTTTGCAGCATTACCGATTTCATCCGTTAGCTTAAATGTTAATTGACTGATTTCCTTACGAGATACGCCACCAGTTCCTTTTAACGCTAAAACATTTTCAGTGGCTTCAATGAATTCTATTGAACTGACTTCTGCAGCAGAAACAGGAACGTTTACATTAACTACTTTGGGCGTGCCACCGGTGAGCACTGTGGCTGTCACAGTATCACCTTGCGAAGTATTACATCCATTGGTTCTGTATGTAGCCGTTGCAACCCCGCTAATACTGGTTGCTTTTGAGTCCATTACAGCCAATCCCGACTCTACGCAACCAGACGTAAACTCAACATCGAGCGGTGTAACAATTGGGTTTCCGTTGCTATCAAAAATCGAAACGGTGATCACCGTAGTTGCACCAGCAGCCAATGGAACATATTCACCGTCGATTGGGTTACCTGACGCATCAAGTTTGTTGTATAGGCCATTGGTGATTTCAACATTAAGCTCTGCGGTGGCAATTTCAAATGCTTTTGAAAGAGTCACTGACTTGGCTGTCACCGACACTTCACCTGCACCACTGTTTGCACCTGGTTGTAGTTTTAAAACCGCGAAACCAAAAGGATCCGTTAATGCTTTGCCAGACTCAGGTAATAAACGACCTAGGTCAGTAGATAACTCTGCGATAATTCCTTCGATTCCATCACCTGAGCTGGTATCGGTAACTTTAACCAGAACGTCAATGAGTTGATCAGATGAAAACTGATTAACAACAACACAGCCCGATGATAAATACGTTGTTTCTAATGAAGTCGTATAGCGATTAGCATCCCAGTCTGCCGCACAACCTTTTAAAAGCTTAATATCAAGTGCGGCTTCTGCATTTTCGATTGGGGCATCATCACCACTCGAAATAAAACCGGCGATTTTAGTAATTGTGTTACCACTTTCATCAGTGTATGTAGCTACAACTTGACCCGCCCCTTTTGAATTACCGCTACTTAAAGTAACAAATGCTTCGCCGTTGGCGTCTGTAAGTGCCGTCCCTAAAACAGGCGTAATTTTACCTGTATAGTTGGTAGAAAAAGAAATCAGTTGACCTGCTAAAGGCGTCTCATCGTCTAATAGAGTGGCTGTTACTGTTCCTTTATTATCTTTACTTACTGGGTTTTCTACACTGAATGGGAGGCCTGAGGCATCAACAATAGAGACGCCCAATGTCACTGTGCCACTCACACTTGAATCATCTGACTCAGAACCGTCTGATGTAAATGCAAATGTATCAAAATAGGTTTCGCCACTGACAGTATAAGAGGCTGTCACAATACCCGCACCGGCAACATCACCCGCTGTAAGCGTCATGAGTGCGTTACCATCGTTATTTGTTAATGCTGTACCTGATGAAGGGGTTAGCGATCCAATATCATCGGCAAGTGAGAATGTAACTCTTTGACCCGAGATAACTTCATCATCACGTTTTAAAGTAGCAACTAGGTCTAATGGTGCACCAGCGGTTACTTCATTATTGCTAGTTTGAGTTCCTTTAACAAAACCATTTAATGTAACCGTGAAAGTTTGATCGCCAGTTTGCGCATTGTCGCCCGCTGTTGAAAAGCTAAAACTACCAGAGAAAACAGTACCTGAGCTTGAGGTAAAACTGGCAATAATTTCATCTGCGCCAGCTTGGGTGCCTGCGTTTAATTTAACTTCAGCATTACCTTCACTGTTAGTCAGCGCTGAGGGTTGATCTAAAGTCCCCAAGTTATCCGCTAATGAAAATGTTATTTTTTTACCTGTTACATCTGAATTGCTACTCGTTAAAGAGGCGCGAATCATTAAGGGCTGATCGGCTGTTACATTATTCGATTCAGTACCATCAGCGCTATACCCTTGCACTGTTATTGTATAAGTTGGGTTATCAGTAGTATTCCCACCGTCTAATGAACCCCCTTCTTTCTCAAGTGATCCACCACCGCCACAGGCGACTAAAAGTGAGCTGAAAACTATAACACTTAGCCATCGCAATAAAGGCATTGACCTCTCCCTAGTTAGCTATTTTCATATTTACATTATTGTTTACCTGATATTAACCTAAAATCTGGACGAATATCATAATTATTTTATCTGAATTGCATCGAATTAATTCTAATATTTATCGAATTTTTCTGTATAAAAATCTTCATGCTGGTAGGCTATGGCAAAATTTATAAAAATATAGATTAGGTGTATGTCAAAAGTCCGTTCATTGAGTCTCACATCTCGTATCATGATTGGTATGGTCTTGGGTGTGATCGTTGGTTTTATCTTCCAAGCAATTTTAGCGGGTGAAGACGATTTCCTTATTCCACTAGGGTTATTCTCTTTGCCAATTAAAGCATTTTTCGTTGATGGTATTTTCCACATTGGTGGTCAAATATTCATTGCCAGTTTAAAAATGCTCGTCGTGCCCCTCGTATTCGTTTCCTTGGTGTGCGGTACGTGTAGTTTAAGCGATCCAAAAACACTGGGCCGTTTAGGGGGTAAATCAATTCTACTTTACTTGGTTACAACAGCGATCGCGATTACTGTTGCGATCACACTTGCACTGTTATTTAATCCTGGCGAGGGTATAAATTTACCGTCAGATGCAACCTACAGTGCGAAAGAAGCCCCGACTCTTGCGCAAGTTATTATTGGGATGTTCCCAACCAATCCAATTGATGCAATGGCAAATGGCAATATGCTACAAGTTATTGTTTTTGCCCTTCTTTTTGGTGTAGCAATGGCTTTAAGTGGTAAAGCAGGTAAGCGAGTTGCTAGTGTATTTGAAGACCTTAACACTGTTATTTTAAAGCTTGTAACACTGCTAATGAACATTGCACCTTATGGCGTGTTCTTTTTAATGGCGAAACTATTTACAACCATCGACTTTAAACTGATTAAAAGCTTGGCACTGTATTTTAGTATTGTGATGCTGGCATTATTTATCCACGGTTTAGTGAACTACAGTATTCTTTTAAAAGTGTTAACAGGACTAAACCCAATAACGTTCCTAAAGAAAATGAAAAATGCGTGTCTGTTTGCATTTAGTACATCAAGTTCAAGTGCAACGATGCCAATCACTCTGGAAACTGCCACTAAAAAATTAGGAGCTCAGAACTCAGTAGCTTCATTCACGGTCCCATTAGGCGCGACGATTAATATGGATGGCACCGCTATCATGCAAGGTGTTGCGACCGTATTTATTGCGCAAGTATTTTCTGTTGATTTAACTATATCAGATTACTTAATGGTTATTTTAACTGCGACTTTAGCCTCGGTTGGTACTGCAGGTGTACCCGGTGTTGGTCTGATTATGCTAGCGATGGTGTTAAATCAAGTAGGCTTGCCTGTAGAAGGTATCGCTATCATTATCGGTGTTGACCGTTTACTTGACATGACGCGAACAGCTGTCAATGTAACTGGTGACTGTATGGTGACATGTGTGGTAGCAAAATCGGAAGGACAGTTCGACGAGAAAGTCTTTAACGACCCTGACGCAGCCAAAGACCTAGAAGATTATCACAAATCAATTAAATAAATTTGGTCAATAAAAAACCCGCTCCTGAAGCGGGTTTTTTATTCGCTGTCATGCAAATAAATTTAAGGATTCATTCCTTTAAAACGTGACATTAAACTTACCCCTGCTTGACTGATACTTGAGCTCAGACCCACCGCGAGTTTATCCGTTAAGTTCTTTTTAACTTTGTACTTTACTTTATATATTTGGCGTTCATCCGCTTGGTTTAGCAAGATATCATCACTGGTTTCAATTTTGTCCACTAAGCCTCTATCAAAGGCCTGAGTTGCAAACCAATGTTCACCTGTGGCAACCGAATCGATATCAAGTGAAGGACGTTGTTCACTCACGAAGGTTTTAAATAAACCATGTGTTTGTTCTATTTCCTCTTTAAACTTCTCACGGCCCTTCTCTGTATTTTCACCAAAGAGTGTCAAGGTGCGCTTGTATTCACCAGCAGTGATTTGCTCAAAATCCACATCATTCTTCTTCAAAATTTTATTGAAGTTGGGTATTTGTGCAATAACCCCTATAGAACCGACAATTGCAAATGGCGCAGCAACAATTTCGTTGGCAACGCACGCCATCATATAGCCACCACTGGCTGCAACCTTATCAATTGCAACGGTTAAATGAATACCAGCATTGCGTAAGCGTTGCAGTTGAGATGCAGCAAGCCCATAGCCATGAACCACTCCACCACCGCTTTCTAAGCGTACCAATACTTTGTCTTTTTCTTTGTCAGCAATAGTAAGAATTGCAGTAATTTCTTCACGTAAGCTTTCAACTTCATGGGCATCTATACTTCCATTAAAATCAATCACATATAATCTTGGCCTAGGGTCTTTATCTTGCTGCTCTTTTGCTTCAGCTTTTTGTTGTTTAAAGTAGGCCTTAAGCTCTTTTTTAGAGAGCGTATTTTCAATAAAGTTTTGCTTAAGATCAGCCAATTGCTCACTTAAATCATCAATGCTTATCTCGCCTTTTTTAGCCTTTGGCTTTACAGCAGCACCCACAATAATCGCAACGATGGCAGCAACAGCAACCACAAAAGTAAGGGTTTTGGCAAAAAACAAGCCATATTCATATAAAAATTCCAAACACTCTCTCCATTAATTGTTAATTCGCCACAATTTACCATGCTTTAAGGCAAAAAAAAGCCACATTATGTGGCTTTTTACTTAATTGGCGGATTTCACTTATTCTGTGACAACATCCGTATTCGTAACCTGTAGAAATTGACCGCGAGCTGCTAAGAAAGTCCCAATTTGCAGCTGCATTTCAGTGGTCGCTGCTGCACTCTCTTGCGCTGTTGCACCTGAGTCTTCAGTAGGCACAGGTGTTAGCACAGAGCTGTGATGTCCTTTAGTAAACTTAACAACATAACTCATAGGATCTACGGTAGGCGCTTGTGTTTCAGCCACTGTCGTTAACCCCATAAGCTTTGCAAGAGGCAGACTCCCTGCAATTGGGTTGCTTGCAACCATCGGTGGAATAACTTGGTCTGCTTTATTATCTGCACCATCACCCACAACAACACTCATGTATACTGGTGTACCAAGCGCTGCAACTGCAGATGCATAGTTAGAGGGATCGCCACTGTCTAGTGCGGTTTGTGCTGCAAACGCAAATTGCGTCACTACGCCTTGAATATTAGCAAGTTTTTCGGTTTCACCAGCCATAGTTAATGAACCTACATACTCTTTATATGCACATGCTACAAAAGCCGTTTGATCAGCGGCTAAAGAACCACAATTTGAAAGTGCTTCATTTTGTGAATACGCACTAAACTCAGCCGACTCTTCAATACCAGCAGCAAGTAACACAGAACCTTGTACAAATGGGCCAAACCTAGCTGATTCGATTAAGAAACTAGCAAGACCACCGCCACCACTGGCCAGTGCAACGCTTTTTACATTAAACAGTGGATCAACTTGTTCATCCAACGGTGAATTAGCAACCGCGATAAATGCAGGCGCCACTACAGAGCCCAGTGAATGACCAAGAAAAGAGACATCTTGTGAATTAAGATCAGCTTGGCCTGTGAAGTTCAAGCCCATACGTAAACCTAATAAATCAGCTACCGATTGACGTAAGCTATCACGTGCAACTAATAATGACTGCAAGTTCATGTAGCTTAACACCGACCCAGTCGATGCATTAAAATCATCGGTGCCATCGCCATTAACATCAACACCGCGCTCACCATGTCTTGGGTGGTCAATTGCTACAGTCGCAAAGCCTTGAACTGATAACTGAGCCGTAATGGCTAACATGTCTTCTTTTTTAGACGTAATACCATGTTGTAAAATAACAATTGGCCAACCCCCCTCTGGCATTACAAGCGGATCTGCTCCTAATTGCTCACGGACAGCATTAATTACAGGCAAAATTGGCTTCGTAATTTGCACCGGTACATTAGCCATGCTCTGTGTTTTTGGAATGGTATTGTACTTAGTTAGATGTTTCGTTTGGTCAAGCCCTAAATCACGTAATTTACCACCACTTAGCGCCATACAAAGACCATCATTCTCGCTAATTGGATCCGTTGGAAATGATGCCCCCGCAGAAGACGCATAACCAAGCACTGCCACACCACTGTCACACAACCCTTGCCAATAGGTTGCCGACAAATCACTGACATCAGTCCCCGTCGGTGTACCTAGGTACATGGGTAGCATCACGCTGCCTATTTGATATTGCACCCCTGCAAAAGCTGGCGATAAACCAGTAATACCCCGTGATGCAAATACTTGCTCAACTGTCATAACAGGTCGCTCTGGGATTTGCACTGTAGGACGCGGTAAAGCGTCTTGGGTTAGGCTGGCAGCTAGCAGTTGTTTAACAGTGCCTAATACTTGACCTGCTGATTGCATTGTCATTGCCGCTGAGTAAATGATATCATCTTTACTGATTTGACCACCTGAAGTGACAGCATTTTCATAGCTGTTAATGACTGCTTGAAGTGACTTTTGAGAATCAGTAATAAGCGGTGCTTCTTCACTAACAAGCGCATACGTAGACGAAGGCTCAATTGAACGACCTTCAGAGTCCAACAACGACGTCGTTAATACATTTATATATGTACTACCCGCTTTAAATGGTTTGAGCGGAATAACAGCGACAGAATCACTCGAACCTTGCGTAATAAAATCAACACCAAAAGTGAGTTCTGATACCAGCTTACATGCAATACCTGCAGGTACTTGTGAACAGGTCTCATCAGTTTGACTTGCACCCATCACAACTTCAAAAATACGTACAGCACCAGGCCCCCCCGCCGAAGCGGCATCAAGCGAAACACCTGGAGGGAATGCGAGGTCGATTTTAAACGGAGTCTGTGTTGACCAACCATCGAGTGCACCCAATGCAAGTTGAGGATTAGCATACGCGGCACGAGGAACACTGACATTGTTGTCATCTAATTCGCCAGGGATATTCAGTGTACCGTCTAGTGTGCCACTCATTAATAAGTCATTTGGCACAGAGATAACACCGTTGGCAGGGTCAAACTTAACTGTCGCGCTAGGGATGATAGGAGGGCTGTCATTTTTTACATCTTCTAATGTTTCTCCTCCACCACAGCCGGTAATGACTGATGCAATGGCTAGTGAAAGTAGCAATTTTTTCATAATTTCGCTCCGCGCAAATCTTATTGTTATTGTGTGTTCAAGTATAAAAGTAGTCGCTAGACTGCCTTTAGTTAAGTTAATTTAATGTAATTAGGTTATTAATAAGACATTAGACCAGTTAAAGTTAACGTAAAGTTTCAATTTTCGCCACCTTAATTTGCAATAAATTCGATAACTTGGCTTTTTGCTATGGTAAAATAGAAAAAAATGTAACCAATGGTACTTTTATGCACACATATAAAGCTGCTGAGAATGCGCTAAAAGACAAAGTAATTCTAATAACAGGTGCCGGTGATGGTATTGGTCGCGTTGCCGCATTAACCTATGCAAAGCAGGGTGCCACTGTTATTTTACTTGGAAAAACAACCAGTAAACTTGAAGCTGTTTACGATGAAATTATCAATGCGGGTGGTCCACAACCTGCTATTGTGCCAATGGACTTAAAAGGCGCAACTAAGCAAAACTACCGTGATCTAGCTGCTACTATAGAACAACAATTTGGTAAATTAGACGGACTACTCAATAACGCTGGAATTTTAGGGTCGCTCGGCCCGCTTGAGCACTTTTGCGTTTCAACTTTCGAAAATATCATGAAAGTTAATGTGACAGCGCAGGCTATGATCACTAAATATATGTTCCCAGTACTTCGTAAATCGCCGAGTGCTTCTGTGATATTCACATCGTCAGGCGTTGGCCGTAAAGGGCGTGAGTTTTGGGGAGCATATGCTATTTCAAAATTTGCAGTTGAAGGGATGATGCAAACATGGGCATCTGAAGTGGGTAAAACTAATATCCGTATTAACTGTATTAACCCTGGTGCAACACGGACAGCCATGCGCGCGTCTGCCTACCCTGGTGAAGACAGAGATAAATTGGCTACTGCAGAAGATTTAATGCCAACCTATTTATATCTGATGAGTGATGATTCTAAAGAAGTGAATGGTCAATCACTTGATGCACAGCAAAAATAAAAAACGCGGGTATTAAACCCGCGCTTTACTGTTCATTAACGGCGCTTAGTTTGTTTAACGCGGTGATTATGCTTTTTAACCGCTTTACGAATTTGATTAATCTTAGCGCGCTTCTCTTTACGCTTATCTGGGATTGCAGATAGCTTAGTTTGTGTCTCACGGCCTAGCTGTACTGTTTTACGCAAATAATTCACTGTGTCTAGGTCAAGCTCTGCCCATCCACCTTGCGGTAAACGTTTATCAAGTTCTAACTTACCATAGCGAATACGGATCAAACGAGACACTTCAACATCTTGTGACTGCCACAAACGACGCACTTCGCGGTTACGACCTTCAGTTAATGTCACATTAAACCAACGGTTAATGCCTTCTCCACCCATCGGCTTTATATTTAAAAATTTCGCAGGGCCATCTTCAAGCTCAACCCCTTTGGTCAAATTGCGTAACGTTTCGTTAGTAACTTCACCAAATACACGCGCCGAGTACTCACGTTCTACTTCATAACTTGGGTGCATCAAACGATTAGCCAGTTCACCGTCATTGGTAAACAACATTAAGCCAGCCGTATTAATATCTAGGCGCCCGACCGCAATCCAGCGATCACCATCAACACGAGGGAGACGATCGAATACTGTGCGTCGGCCTTCTGGGTCTTTACGTGTACATAACTCACCTTCTGGCTTGTTATACATTAATACACGACAAATACGCTCTGCCTTATCTTCAATTTTTACTACATGACCGTCGACACGAATTACATCAGTTGGTTCAACACGATCACCTAAACGGGCAACCTTACCATTTACACTCACGCGATTTGCATCAATGTATTTTTCCATTTCGCGGCGCGAACCCACACCCGCTCTCGCCAACACTTTTTGTAACTTTTCAGTTTCTACTGTACTCATTCAGATAGTTCTCTCACAGAAGGATCACTCAATAGCTGGTTGATTTTACTTTCCTGAGTGTCAGGCAAAGGCGGTAACTCATCTAAACCAGCTAATGAAAAATAGTCTAAGAAAGTGGCCGTCGTTGCATAAAGCGCCGGGCGCCCTGGCACTTCTTTGTGCCCAACAACTCTTATCCACTCTCTTTCTAATAACGTTTTAATAATTCCTGAGCCCACCGTTACACCTCGTACTTGTTCAATTTCGCCACGGGTGATTGGTTGTCGATAGGCAATCAGAGATAATGTTTCTAACAGCGCTCTTGAATATTTAGGCGCACGTTCTTGCCATAAATTCGCAAGCCAAGGCGCAAGGCTTGCACAGGCCTGAAAGCGATACCCACTGCCAACAGCAACAAGTTTTATGCCGCGAGTTTGATAATGCGTTTGAATCTGTTCAATTGCATTATTAATTCTGGGCATTGATACGCTTAACTCAGCTAAAACCGTTTCTTTTAAATGACGTTTAGACAGCGGTTTTCCAGCAACAAAAATCGCGGCTTCTATGATTTCGACAAGCTGTTCATCACTGATACGTTTTGTAGCCATTGCACCTAAAGGTCATTTTATTCCACTAACGCTCTATTATGACAGAAGTCACTGAAGGTTGGAAAATTTATTACTAAAAACCAGCGTAATTTACGCCATGCTTTTGCAGCGTGGATAAAACAGAGACCTTTTTGACAGTTTTAGTCATTAAAAAAGCGCTACAAAGAGCGCTTTTATCATTCAGAGTAAGTTATTGCGTCATTCAGCAACACTCACCTGTTTTATAAACAGTTATTTTCATTAAATTGCTGCGTTTTGGTAGCGTTTTACAAAGTCTGTCACCGCTTCGCCATTACATTTTAATGAATTTAAGTTACCTATTTTCTCACGTACAGGAGTTAAGCCTTGCTTAAGTGCTGTAATACAAAGCTGAGTTTCTTTTTGCTGGTTTTTTGCAAAAACTTCAACCTGCGCTTTTTTTGGAACATGCTGTGAAGGTGCTTTTTTAGCGAGCTCACGAATGTCAGTTCCATTGCATAAAATACTTGGTGAAAAACGTGACATTGCGATGCCATGTTTTGCTGCTTCTTTACGAGCAGCGGTAAACCCTTCATTTGCACTTAAACTACATAACTTAGATTCGATACTGTTGTCTGCAGAAAAGTAGATCGGGTTGCTTGCTAATGTGCCAAATGAGATAGACGCAATTGAAAGCATCACTAATTGTTTTTTCATGGTTTACCTTTAAGTAGTACATAATTTGAACGGGTGTGTTCGCGCATTATATAAACAAAGATAAGCGGATCAACTGAATTATTTATTTAATTTAATAATTAATAATTAATAATGAGTTAACAATACCTTTAAGAAGTCAATCAATTGTGCAACATTTATTCATAGTGTTTTTCAAAATTTGCTCATGAATAGCCGTTAGTTTGATGGTAGAATTAACCTATTCGTTCTAAACAAAAATAACTTATAGGTGCACGATGAAGGTAATTTCATTCAACATTAACGGGCTGCGTGCTCGTCTACATCAATTGCAAGCCATTATCGATAAACATCAGCCTGATATCATTGGCTTACAAGAAATTAAAGTTCACGATGAAGCCTTCCCTCTCGAAGACGTGCAAAAAATGGGTTATCACGTTTATTTTCATGGTCAAAAAGCGCATTACGGTGTAGCTATGCTGTGTAAGCAAGAGCCAAAGTCTATTGTTAAAGGTTTTGCAACAGATACAGACGAATCACAGCGCCGTATGATCAGCGTAACTGTGGCGCAAGAAAATGGCCGTGACTTAACGGTAATGAATGGTTACTTTCCGCAAGGAGACAACATTGCTCATGAAACAAAATTTCCTTATAAACGTCAGTTCTATAAAGATTTAATGACGCATTTAAATGATAACCACACGCCAGATCAAGATGTAATCGTGATGGGAGATATTAATATTTCACCGACTGACCTCGATATTGGTATCGGTGAGCCAAATCGTAAACGTTGGTTAAAAACGGGTAAATGCTCATTTCAACCTGAAGAGCGTGAATGGCTAGCCACATTATTAAATTGGGGTTTTAAAGACACGTTCCGCGAGCTTTACCCTGAAAAAACAGAGCAATATTCGTGGTTTGATTACCGCTCGAAAGGGTTTGATGACAACCGAGGACTGCGTATCGACGTTATTTTAGCAACTCCAACTCTTGCTGAGCGTTGTGTCGAATCTGGTATCGATTACGAATTACGTGGAATCGAAAAGCCATCAGATCACGCCCCAATCTGGTCTTCTTTTGACGCATGATAGAGCAATTGCAATGGCAGCTCCCTTTGTGGAGCTGTGTGGCTTTCATACTTTGGCTTAGCTTTGATAAAAACAGCTTTGCACAGCTATTGGCAACGCCAATCAGACAAGTAGGTGTGCTTGCCTGTGCACTTGTGCTTGCTGTGCTGTGGCGTATAAAAGCCGGTATTTTACCTGGCCTCGAATTGCATATACTAGGGGTCAGTGCCGTTACCCTTATTTTAGGCTGGCGGTTGGCAATTTTTGCAAGTGTACTGGCAAGTGCCTTGTTGATTTTAGTGGCTCAGTTGCCCATAAGCCTTCTGCCGATTCACTTACTTTTCACTGCCTTTATACCCATTTCGCTCAGCTACCTGTGTTTTGTGCTTTGCTATACCTACTTACCAAAACACTTTTTTATCTATATCTTTTTCTGTGCCTTTTTAACTGCTGCACTCATCGCCTGTATTAAAATACTCACCAGTGGCATGCTCTATTACGTTATGGGTGAATATAGCTTGATTGAAATTTCGCAAAACTACCTAATTTTATGTGCCATAATTTGGTTTCCTGAAGCGATGCTCAATGGCATGGCTATTACCTTATTGATCACCTATCGCCCACATTGGGTTAAAACCTTTTATGATAAGGACTACTTAGACTCATGAGTCTTCACTACCACTGCCCGCTTTGCAAACACGCACTGACTTTAACTGATAAAACATATCGCTGCGTGAATAATCACAGCTTTGATATTGCCAAAGAAGGCTACGTAAATTTATTACCCGTACAAAATAAAAAGTCGAAGCAACCGGGTGATAACCTCGACATGGTACAAGCGCGCCGCGCCTTTTTATCTGCTGGCCATTATGGCTTTTTACAGCACGCTATTGCTCGCTTAGTCTCTAAATTAAAACCTGTGTCAGTAATAGATCTTGGCTGTGGCGAAGGGTTTTACACCCAAGCGATAGCGAACTCATCGAATGCAACAGTGTATGGGGTCGATATTTCGAAACCGGCAGTGAAATATGCCGCAAAACGCTATGAAAATGCCCATTTTAGTGTCGCATCAATTAGCCAATCGCCCTTTGCAGATAGTGAAGCTGATGTACTGGTAAGTGTCTTTGCCCCACTTTTTGCAGACGAACTCGCGCGCCTAGCAAAACCCCAAAGCACATTGATTGTGGCAAGCCCCGGCCCATGGCACCTTAAAGAGTTAAAGTCGTTTATTTACGCAGATGTTAAACCACATACCCAGATAGAAGCGCCCAATGGTTTTAGCGAAAAATCGACAGAGCTACTTGAGCAACAAACCGTATTAAGTGTTGAAGACATTAAGCATTTGATAATGATGACGCCATTTGCGTGGAAATTTCGCCCTGAACATTGGCAAGAAATAGAACAAAAAGGCCCGCAAACAGTGACATTATCATTTTATGTGAGCCAGTTTATTCGTGACTAAAAGTGTTCTTTTGTGAAGGCTTTGTCCATTTTTTCGAACATATCTTTTAGCAGTTGAGCCAAATCAGAATAGCGTGGTTTTTCAGTCGTTAATTGCGACTGGTAACCATGCGCTTTCATTTTACTATGAAGCTCTGTGTACCAGTTAAACATTGCAGGCTCTAACCGAGTTTCTGCGCGTTTACCTAACCACAACAAACCTTGCAATGGTAATGACAGAAAAAATAATGCAATTGTAATTGCTTGTGGGAAAAATTCACTGCCTAAGTAGTTTACTTGCATAAACACAGTCAGCATTGCCAGTATAGGCATTACTGTAATGGCAAGCTCAGTGGCTTTTATCACTTTAAATTCAGCAAACAAGGGAGCAAGCTCTTGTCGCATAGGCCACTTTTTGGCGTATTGGCGACCTGTTTGCACTTGTGACATGACACTTTTTTGCATCATCACTCCTAGGTTTTCATACTGTTTCACATGTGAGTGTAACACACTCCCGGACACAATCCCTGCAAAACCTGTCCTAGTTTTTTGTTAATCAGGCTAACGTTTAACAACTAAATGAGATAAAATATTATCGGCACAAGTCAACAAGACTTTAGTATAATTACGACCTAACTCTGTTAAGTGTAGCAACAAAATATGTTTTTACTATACTGGCACAGAACACTAATTATCAAGCCGTACTCACTCTGATATTGTATTTTTAGGACTCAGCTATGCCTTTGCAACCTTGCTCACCACGCCATGTTTTAGTATTAAACTGTGGTAGTTCAAGTCTAAAGTTCGCCATTTTAGACGCCACCACCTCCGACGAAATAATTTCTGGTCTTGCTGAACGATTAGGCTCAGAAACACCTTCAATTAAGTACAAATACAAGGGCAACAAGCAAGTTATTGAACTAGCAAATGGTCAAGCACATGACGCGGCAATCGCTGAGTTAGTTAATCTGGTGAATAGTTTAGGTTTAGCAGACAACCTAATAGCTGTCGGGCATCGTGTTGTTCACGGTGGAGAACATTTCACCGAGTCAGTGCTAATCGACAACGATGTATTATCTGCGATTGAAAAAACGGCAGCCTTAGCCCCCTTGCATAACCCTGCAAATTTACTTGGTATTCGCACTGCGCAGCAGGCATTTTCAACGCTGCCACAAATTGCAGTATTTGATACCGCTTTCCATCAAACAATGCCAAATATTGCTTACTTGTATGCCCTACCTTACTCGTTATACAAAGAGCATGGCGTGAGACGATACGGCTTTCATGGTACCAGCCATTTCTATGTAGCGGGTGAAGCGGCAAAATTACTTGGCAAAGAACGCGAACAAACCAATGTGATCAGTGCTCATTTGGGTAATGGCTGTTCTGTGTGCGCCATTAAAGATGGCAACAGTGTTGATACCAGTATGGGCCTAACCCCCCTTGAAGGCCTTGTGATGGGCACGCGAAGCGGTAGCATTGACCCGGGTTTATTTACGTTTTTAACCCAGCAACTTAACTATTCTGTACAAGAAATTGATGATCTACTAAACAAACAAAGTGGTCTATTAGGTATCAGTGAGTTATCTAACGATTGTCGCACAATTGAAGAAGCGGCTGTTGCTGGTCATCAGCAGGCTAATCTTGCGCTTGATATTTTCTGCTACCGATTAGCAAAACAAATAGCCGCATTTATGGTGCCTTTGCAGCGCCTAGACGCGCTGATTTTTACCGGGGGTATTGGTGAAAACTCAGACATCATTCGCAAAAAAGTGATCTCACAATTAGGCTTTTTAGGCCTTGTTTGTGATGATCAAGCAAATTTAGCCGCACGCTTTGGTCACGCAGGCTTAATCACACAAGGTGATGCCTTTACAAAAGCCTTTGTTATTCCAACCAATGAAGAATGGGTAATAGCAAACGACGCAGCACGCATTGCGAAGGAGTGTTAATTATGGCTCGCAGAATAATGTTGATCCCTATTTCAACAGGGGTTGGTTTAACATCCGTTTCGGTTGGTTTAGTACGCGCACTTGAACAAAAAGCGTTAAAAGTAAACTTTTTTAAACCGATTGCACAGCCTCGTTCAGGTGATACAGGCCCCGAGAAGTCAACACAAATTGTGACTCATGGCTCCCCCATCACTCCACCTAAGCCTTTTGATTTAGCCTATGCTGAGCAAATGATTGGGGATGGTAAGGGAGATGATCTACTTGAAGAAATTGTTGAACGCTTTGAAAACACCATAAAAGAAGACGAAATTGCCATCATCGAAGGCATGGTGCCAACGCGACGCCAGCCTTATGCTGGGCGAGTAAACCGTGAGATAGCGCAAACTCTTGGGGCTGATATTGTCTTTGTGCTAACCCCAAGCAACGACAGTAATGACCAAATTGAAGACCGCTTAGAAATTGCTTCTGGTAACTACGGCGGCGTCAATCACCCTCGCGTATTAGGCTGTATTTTTAATAAAGTGAATGCCCCACTTGATGAAGAAGGCCGCGCACGTGCTGACCTTGTTGAAGCGCATGAACCTGAGCAACTTGAAAACGAATTAAACCGTTTAGCTTCATTGCCTATCTTTAGAAAACACCCATTTAAATTACTTGGTTCAATTCCGTGGGATTTTGACCTTGTTGCACCGCGCGTTAAAGATTTATGTGAATACTTAAAAGCAGAAGTCATTAATGAAGGTGATATGGCACACCGACGTTTACGTCACGTTACTTTTTGTGCTCGCACGGTCTCAAATATTTTAAACCATTTTACCCCAGGCGTCCTTTTGGTTACGCCCGGTGACCGCTCCGACGTACTCGTTGCTGCGTGCTTATCGGCAATGAATGGTACAAAAATTGGCGCTATATTACTCACCGGTGGTTTTAAACCTGAAGACCGTATTATGCAGTTATGTGAGCAAGCAATGGACACTGGTTTGCCTATTATTGCCACAAAAGAAGACACTTGGCGCACTTCATTGCTGCTGCACAACTTTAATATGGAAGTGCCGTGTGATGATGACCAACGTATCGATAAAGTGAAGCACCATAACGCCAGCCACATCGACTCTGACTGGCTAGACAGTCTTGCGAAAAGCGTCGGTCGCACCCGAAAAATGTCACCGCCAGCGTTCCGTTTCTTATTAACAGACAAAGCACGCCAAGCGAACAAAACGGTTGTGTTACCCGAAGGTAATGAGCCACGTACAATTAAAGCTGCCGCAATTTGTGGCCAACGCGGGATTGCCAAAACCATTCTCCTTGGTGATAAAGAAGAGATTTTACGTATTGCACAACAGCAAGGTGTTGAGCTTAACGACCATGTAACCATTGTTGAACCTAAAGATGTGATCAACGAGTATGTTGCACCAATGGTAGAAATTCGTAAAAGCAAGGGCCTAACAGAAGTCGTTGCACAAGAACAACTGCTTGATAACGTTGTACTTGGTACGATGATGCTCGAACAAGGCAAAGTAGATGGATTAGTATCAGGGGCCGTTAATACCACTGCTAATACGATTCGCCCGCCATTACAACTTATTAAAACAGCACCAGGCTCGTCATTAGTATCATCGGTGTTTTTCATGTTGTTACCTGATCAAGTGCTAGTCTATGGTGACTGTGCTATTAACCCTGACCCAACGGCTGAACAACTCGCCGATATTGCGATTCAATCAGCTGACTCTGCCGCTGCATTTGGCATTGAACCCCGTGTTGCGATGATCAGTTACAGTACTGGCACATCAGGTTCAGGAGCTGATGTTGAAAAAGTGCGTGAAGCCACCAAGTTAGCGCAGCAAAAACGCCCTGATCTCATCATTGACGGTCCTCTTCAATACGATGCCGCAATTATGGAAAATGTCGCAATTAAGAAAGCGCCTGACAGCCCTGTTGCGGGTAAAGCAACTGTCTTTGTGTTCCCAGATCTTAATACCGGTAATACAACCTACAAAGCCGTACAACGAAGTGCAGAACTCATCAGTATTGGGCCTATGTTGCAAGGTATGCGTAAACCTGTGAATGACTTAAGTCGCGGTGCATTAGTTGACGATATTGTCTACACAATTGCCCTTACGGCGATTCAAGCAAAACAGGCAGAAAGCTTACTAAAATAACCCCTCAAAAATTAGGCTAGTTTATAATTCACTTATAAATTAGCCTGTTACCTTCTTTATACTGAGCTATTCCCATATTTATCCACAGATTCTGTGGACAACCTTCCAGCCCCTCTTTGACTAAAAACACGGCAACTAAATTTATTGCGCTTTAACTTACTCGTATTTATATATACTATAAATTTAAAGGCGACCTAGATAGGATTACAGATGTCAAAACAAACGCTACAGCTTCATAGCACAGAACTTACGATTCATAGCCTTGATGTCAATGACACAATTGATCCTGCCTTACTTCAACAAGCCATTTTTTTTATTGCTAAAACTGCTGACGAATTATCGATTGTTTGTCCGAGTAGTTTTGAACTTCAAAGCCTTGATCAAGAGACTGATTGGCTAGCACTTGAAGTGATTGGTCCATTGGGCTTTTCACTAACGGGGATAATGGCAAATATTTCTGGGGTATTAGCAAAAGCCTCTATTTCAATTTTTGCGTTATCAACGTATGACACTGATTATGTATTGGTAAAAAAACAAAGTATGCCAAAAGCCATAACTGCGCTAAAAAAAGACGGCTACCATGTACTCGGTGAGCAAAAGTAACCCCATGAGTAACGACGTAAAATACTTGCCAGAGCGTACGCTAAGAAAAAGCCAAATAATGGCCATTAAAAGCCCTTTTAGCGGTCGGGTAAAACCAATAACAGAACACCCTGAGCCCTTTTTTCGGTTTTCGACATTGGGTCCGGGGATTTCTGTTGAGCTCACAAGCCATAACATTATTGCACCGTTCGATGGCACCTTATTACAAGTTAAAAATGCGGGTAAAGAATACCTATTACAAGCAAACAATGGCCTGAAAATTTTAATAAATTTATATTTTTCATCTGAAGATGATCACATTAATCACACCAACATTGCTAAATTAAACGGCAATAAAATTTCCCAAGGCGAACGCTTAGCGTATTTCGATTTACGTGAATTAACGCGCCCAATGATAGGCACACTGTGTGTGTTGAATGCTGCAAACCTTGGACCGCTTTATTTTTCGTTATCTCAGGTCACCGCTGGGGTAGATACATTACTAACAGTAACTAAAAAGTAGAATTTATGACGATCATGTATGGTATCAGCAATTGCGATACAATTAAAAAAGCCAAGAAATATTTATCTGATAAAAATTATGACTTTACTTTTCATGACTATCGAAAAGACGGCATTAGTATCGACCTTATCACCGAATTTGCACAACATATAGACTGGCAAGAACTCGTCAATAAGCGTGGAACAACCTACCGTCAACTCACTGATGAGCAAAAACAAAATTTAGATAAAGAAAGCGCTTTAGCACTCCTTGTCGCGCAACCAGCAATGATAAAACGTCCAGTACTGATTCATAACGGTCAGTATCATTTAGGATTTAAAGCTGCTCAATACGACGAGATTTTTGCCTAATGACTGATCCCGTTATTGAATTAGCCCAAGCACTCATCCAACGAGAATCGGTCACCCCTGACGATGCAGGCTGCCAAGCGCTTATGAACGAACGCTTAGAAAAGCTAGGGTTTAATATTGAGTCGCTATTTTTTACCGACACGCTTAATACGTGGGCAAGAAAAGGGACTGAATCTCCCCACTTTTGTTTTGCCGGACATACCGATGTTGTCCCGACAGGCCCAGAAAAAAATTGGCAATTCCCACCTTTTTCAGCCCTTATTAAAGACGGTATGCTTCATGGCCGTGGTGCTGCAGATATGAAAGGCTCTTTAGCAGCAATGGTTATCGCAACTGAGCGCTTTGTTGCTAAACACCCTGACCATAAAGGCTCCATATCATTTTTAATCACCTCTGACGAGGAAGGCCCATTTATCAATGGTACAACCCGAGTGATTGATACACTCGAAGCACGTGGTGAAAAGATTGATATGTGCTTGGTCGGCGAACCGTCTTCGCGTGATGTGCTCGCAGATGTTGTAAAAAATGGCCGCCGAGGCTCTCTCACAGGGTTTTTAACTGTCAAAGGAGTGCAAGGACACGTTGCCTACCCTCACCTTGCTGAAAACCCCATCCATTTAGCTGCCCCAGTTCTTGCAGAACTGAGCCAAACTCAATGGGATGAAGGCAATGCGTTTTTTCCAGCGACCAGTTTCCAAGTATCAAACATTAATGGTGGCACCGGTGCAGGCAATGTCATCCCTGGTGAGTTAGACATTCAATTTAATTTTAGATTTAGCACCGAAGTAACCTATGAGGAACTACAACAACGCGTTGTTAAAATTGTTGAAAAGCATGGCTTAAACTACGAATTAAGCTGGATTGTTAATGGCTTACCTTTCTTAACCGACCACGGTCCGCTCGTCGACGCAACGGTAAACGCCATTAAACACGTTACGGGTCGCGATACTGCACTTGAAACCACAGGCGGTACGTCTGATGGACGTTTTATCGCACAGACAGGTGCTAAAGTCATTGAACTTGGTCCTCGCAACGACACAATTCATAAAGTGAATGAATGCGTGAGCTGTGACGACCTCATTCAACTTGCAAAAATATACGAAACCATTCTCGAGCAATTGTTAACATGAGTCATCCCGATTTACTGCAATGCGTTACAGGGTCAAGTAGCTCACATTTAGTTGAGCTGCAGAACCACCGTTTACATGCAGATATTGTTACCGACTTTTTAGCATTACAACAAGGCGCTAAAAGGGCTGGAATTGAGCTTAGAATTGCCTCAAGTTTTCGTGATTTTACGCGCCAAAGTGTAATTTGGAATGCTAAATTTAAAGGCCTTCGCCCTGTTTATACCCTTGAACAAGAAACCGTTGACCTATCGGCATTGAGCGATGCTGAAAAATGCCACGCAATTATGCTTTATTCAGCCTTACCCGGCGCGAGTCGACATCATTTTGGTACCGATTTAGATATTTACGACACTGCAGCCATCAGTGATAGTTATCAACTGCAATTAAGCCCCGAAGAGTATTCAACTTCTGGGCCATTTGCTAGATTAACAGCGTGGCTTGATGATAATCTCGAGAAATATGGCTTTTTTCGTCCATACCGAGAGTACATGGGTGGCGTTGCACCTGAACCATGGCATATCAGCCATATAGCGCAGTCAGCAAACATGATGCAGTACCTTTCTATCGACACATTACAACAGCGCATAACTGAGAGCGACTTATGTGGCAAAAAAGCCATTTTATCCGAGTTAAACAGTTTATATGAACGCTACGTATTAAATGTAAATAGCCCACAATAAGTTACGTTCTCACTGGCCTTTTTGCTAATAAAAACACCATAACAGCGCCAAGAATTAAGGCGCTGGCTATCACTAACCTCATGGTTAATAGCTCATTTAAAAATACCACACCAGCAAACGTTGCTAGTACAGGCACAATAAGTTGAACAACGCCTGCTTGACTGCTTTTGAGTTTAGGTAACACTAAGTACCAAATACTATACCCAACCCCTGATGCCAGTGAACCCGAGGCTATAGCAAGCCAAATGCCGGTAGGTGATACAGCGTGCCATTGCATCGCCACTAACAAAATGAGTATGGGTACGAGCATTAAGCTCCTAAGAAAGTTATACGCGGTTGCTTGAAGAGGCGCTTCGCATGTTTTTCCTCGAATACTGTATATTCCCCAAGCAACACCACTGACAGCCATTAACACCGCGGGTAATAAGGATGGAACCGTTGCAGAGGGTAACATTAGATACACAAAGCCGGCAAAAGCAACGATGAGTGCGCCCCACTGTAATTTACGCAATGGCTCTTTGTTGATAATACTGTGCCCTATCATCGTCAATTGCACTGCTGAGAATAATATCAGCGCCCCCGTTCCCGTGTTTAAATTAACGTAAGCAATTGAAAAGCACAGCGCATACACAAACAAACTCAATGCACTTAGGTTATTACCTTTGTCCACAACGGTCATCGATTTAACTGATTTAACCTGCCATTTCATTAACAAAAATAAGGTCAATGCACCACTGACTAAACGAATGGCAGTGAAGCTCAAAGGGTCAATATCACCACTTTGTAAAGCCATTCTGCACAATAAAGAATTGGCGGCAAAAGCGCACAAAGCCATCAAGGTATAGAACACAGTGGTTGGCAAAATACAGATATCCTTTTGATAATAAAATACAAGACCGTTCTAAACGTAAATCACTTACGATTTTTTACATAATTTATCATAGACGGTTAAGTCGCGTATGCTACTCTGATTACATTGTCTTATAGGAGTATTCAGTGCATCGACATTTATTTATTGGAGCTGTTTTACTGTTATCTGGTTGCAGTACCATAGGTATTACTGATCTATTCCAAGATTATGCAACACAGCTAAGGCCAGTGCGCCAAGCTGTCAGCCAAAATGATATCGACACAGCCAACCAACTATTACCTAGTAACAGTTCAATGCACAGTAACTATTTGTTAAATCAGCTGGAAACTGCGCGGTTAGCGTTTTTATCAGATCAGCACTCTGAGGCTAACAGCACATTTGAAGCTGTTTATATGAACATGGAAAAAAAGCGCCAAGCTGCAAAACTACAAATAAGCGCAGGTATTGAGCAAAGTAACGCATTATTAACCAATGACTCAGTCATTAGTTATGAACCACCCGCGTACGAAATGACTATGTTGCATAGCTATAAAGCGCTTAGTTATGTATTTGAAAACCAATTAGAATCGGCTTTAGTAGAAATAAGGCGTGCAAACAAAGTACAAGAAGATGCACTGAAAGATAATCAAGCTGAGCTCGATAAACGCACTGAAGAAGCCGCCGCTGGCTACCCCGACATGACCACGCTAATTGGTGATGTGAAGAACGGTTTTCAAAATGCTTTTACGTTTTATTTATCGGGTATGCTTTATGAGGCGAATAAACAATTTGATGATGCCTATATCGATTATAAAAAAGCCCTAGAGATAAACACCGATAATACATATTTACAACAAAATGTATTACGACTCGCTAAAAAACAAGGTTTTGATCAAGACTTTGAAACTTTTAGTCAGCGTTTTGGTAAGCTCAATGAGGTCAACGCCAATCAAGGTCAGGTTATTATTATTGCCGAGCAAGGCCTGATCCCTGCTAAGCAAGAATATAATTTACGGTTACCCATTTATACTTCGCGTGGCGATGCGCGTTTTTACAGTATCGCCATGCCCGTATACAGCGACGTGCCTTATGTGAGCTCACAAAAAAATATCACGGTCTCGGGTGAAAGTTTAACACTCACGCCGATAGTTCGGCTTGAGTCACTTGCAGCGAAAACATTGAAAGATCAAAGCGCGGGCAGAGTTTCACGACAAGTTTTGAGGCTAGTGGCAAAAGAAAAAATGCGTGCAGAACTTGCCAGAAGTGGTGGTGATGTCGGCAATATTTTAGCGAATATATATAACCTTGCCTCTGAGCAAGCAGATACGCGCAGTTGGTTAACTTTACCAAATCAGTTAAGTATCGCACAAACAGCAATGACCCCTGGTAATCACTCTCTGTGGGTGTCAGGGCACGGAAAAATTGACTTTGCGGTTAGTAAGCAGGGGTTAACCTTTGTCTACCTAACCTTTATTAATAACTATTTTGACTCACATGTAGTCCAACTCTAGGAGCAATAATGAAATATTTAGTGCCATTACTAACCCTATTACTCGTTGCGGCTTGCTCCTCTCGCCCAACCACCTCTGGTATCGGTGTCGAGCAAGCATCACAACAATATAATCAACAACTTATTGTTAATAACCCTGAACTTGGTAACAAGCTTGCGATTTCTGATGTAAAAACTCGCCAAACCAATGGCTTAACCGATGTGGTTGTGACATTAGCAAGTCAGTATAAAAAATCTCAATATTTACAATATCAATTTACTTGGTATGACGCCGATGGGTTTGTCATAAAAGGCAATCACTCACCATGGCAAGCAATTACCTTGTTTGGTTTTGCAAAAACACAACTACCGGGCTTAGCCCCAACATCTGATGCAGTCACCTTTTCGCTTGCTGTTCGTGAAGTCTCAACAGAAGCACAAGAATTCGAAGATTAAGGAAGCCACAATGAAATTATATTCAGTGAAATCAGCCACCGCTATCGCAATTGCAACGTCGTTACTGTTATCTGGCTGTGCCAACAAAGCAGTTGTCAGTTATGGTGATGCTCAGGCTGTTGAAACAACCGATATCAACTTTGGTTCAACTGATTTGCAAAAGGTCGCAAGCCAAATGACAGATTCGTTATTGGCATCGCCTGTTGTGGGGACATTAACAGCAAATTCGCGTCCTATCGTGTTTGTTGAGCGGATAAAAAATAAAACCAGCGAGCATATTGATACAGAATCAATCACTGACTCTATTTCGACACAATTATTACGCAGCGGTAAATTCCGTTTTGTTGATATGACGCGTGTCGAAGCGGTGCGCGAACAGCTTAATTTCCAAAATGTCGACCCGCTCGTCAATCCCAATACTGCAATCGCATTTGGTCAGCAAGTGGGAGCGCAGTATATGTTATACGGTAACCTGTCGAGCATTGTAAAATCTAATGCAGATAAAGCCGATGTCTATTATAAATTCACAATGCGTTTAATGGATTTAAAAAGTGGCCTGATTGAGTGGGCTGATGAAACTGAAATCCGTAAAACACGCGAAAAATCTACTTTTGGCTGGTAGCCAGGAGGTTATATGAAGTACCTTATTAGTTTATTTAGCCTATGTTTACTGCTCAGTGCGCCGAGTTACGCAGATTATCAGCGTAATAAAGCGGTTCCCGTGCAGCAAGTTTTGTTTGGTTCAGTGCAGTCAGTTCGTAATATTACCGAGCAAGAACTGGTTAAAGACCAAACAAATGGCTGGAAAACCTTTGGCGGCGCACTATTAGGCGGTGTTGTAGGGAATCAATTTGGCGGCGGAAGTGGTCGAACTGTGGCAACTATTCTTGGTTCAATGATTGGCGGGTCGATTGCACACAACCGTCAGCAATCAAGCCGTTATATTGAATATCAACTTGTTGAGTTAATGATTCAAGTAGAAAGTGGCGAGCAATACATGGTCGTTCAAGACAAGGATAGTCGGATGATATTTAATCAAGGTGACAAAGTTCGTCTTGTTTATTTAAGTGATAACACCGTTCGCGTAGATAAGGCTTTTTAATAGTAATACTAATTCGCTTAATTAAGTAATCTATTTTGAGGCAATAAAACCGCGTTGATAATAAGGTAAAAATGTCGTTATTTAGGTGTTATCGGCAATTGCTCTGCATCTATGCAGTCGTAAGTCAGAGATTTTTAACGCGGGTAGCGACAGGTTCAATTCCTCAAAATGATTAAGTCTTATTGCACATTGGAATAAGTATTATTAAGTATTATTGCGAACTGGTAAAAGTAACGGCGAGCAATCGTTACTCCATAAAAAGAAATGCCGCTCACCTAAAGTGAACGGCATTAGAGCCTTAGCTCGCTGTTATGATCGCTGATTTTAGCTCTGTTTGTAATCTGCAAAGAATCGTTGCATCTTACCCATTGCTTCAGTTAAATCATCTTTGTTCGGTAAAAACACCAATCTAAAGTGGTCAGGCTCAGGCCAGTTGAATGCCCTGCCGTGCACGAGCAGTATTTTTTCGGCTTTCAGCAAATCTAAGATCATGCGTTCATCGTTTTTAATCTTAAACTTGTCGGTGTCAACTTTTGCAAAGGCATACAGTGCGCCTTTTGGTTTTTTACAACTAATGCCGTCTATCGCATTTAGTCCTTGCCATGCAATATCACGTTGCACACACAAGCGCCCACCGGGGTTAATTAGATTATCGATTGACTGTACACCACCCAATGCTTGCTGAATCGCATATTGTGCAGGTACATTGGCACACAGGCGCATAGATGCCAACATATCTAAACCACGCACTAAGTCTTCCATTACACTTGTACGGCCACTTAATACCATCCAGCCCATACGCAAGCCCGCTGCTCGGTATGTTTTTGCAAGGCCGTTAAAGGTAATAATAGGCACATCATCACACAACGCCCCTATTGAGGTATGTGTGGCGCCGTCATATAAAATTTTCTCGTATATCTCATCACTTAATAACAGCAACTTATGCTCTCGCGCAATATTAATAAGCTCCATTAATAAGTCATCACTGTAGACAGCCCCCGTTGGATTGTTCGGGTTAATCAGTACCAGCGCTTTTGTCTTTGAGGTAATTTTACTTTTTATATCAGCAATATCTGGAAACCAATCTTGTTCTTCATCACATAAATAATGAACAGGGTTACCACCCGCTAATTTAACAGACGCGGTCCATAGTGGGTAATCGGGTGCTGGGATCAGTACTTCATCATCGTTATCAAGCAATGCTTGAGTCGTCATTTGAATAAGCTCGCTCACCCCATTACCGATATAAATATGGTCGACATCTAGGTTGAATAATCCACGTTGCTGATAGTGTTGATAAACAGCCACACGGGCAGAGTAAAGGCCTTTAGAGTCACAGTAGCCTTGGGCTGAATACAAGTTACGGATGATATCGCGGTGCATATCTTCAGGCATATCAAAACCAAAGGCCGCAGGGTTGCCAATATTAAGCTTGAGAACTTTTTGACCTTCATCTTCCATTTTTCGAGCTTGTGCAAGCACAGGCCCACGAATGTCATAACAGACACCGTTAAGTTTGTGACTCTTTTTTATTTGTGACATGGTTACCTCTACTATTAGACCCTAAGACTAACCTAGCAGAGGCTAACCACGCTAGTGGATTTTTGAGGTTATAACTGAAATAAATTCAAGTTATTAGCGACCAGCAAACCAGGCCTGTAGTTTTTCAACTGAACCTGCAACTTGCGCGTCAAGGTTTTGTGACTTTTCTATTGCTGTATCCACATGCCCCTCGTTTAACGCCTGTTCAATTTCGCGAGCAACATCAGATAAGCTCGATGCACCGAATTGCGCAGCATTTGACTTTAAGCTATGTGCATGACGCGCAGCAACTTCATTTTCTGAATCCAAATTCGCTAAAACTTCACCACTCAAGCGTTGAAACTCACTGCAGCAAAAGGTTAAGGTGTCGGCAAATTGATCACCCAAAAGCGATTCCATACCTTCAAGTGCACCTTCATCTATTGTGATCGTCGTCATGTTTATCCCTTGATCAAAAACGTCATCATTTAAATCGCAACTCTAGCTGTTCATTATAAAAAAGCAACCCTATGACCAGAGCTCATGTATAATAGCCATACTTTAATTGTATGCTAGAAGTTTAATATGGCTAGAGAACTGTGTTCGGGTTGTGGCTTTTCAGTCAGAACCTGCTTATGTAATGCGATAAGCATAATTAATAATAAACTAAAAATCATTATATTACGTCATCCTAGCGAAGAAAAAGTAACTAAAAATACAGCGCACCTGCTTAAATTAGGTTTAGCGAACTGTATTATTTTGAGTGGTGAGTCTGAGCAAGACTTTCCTGAGCTTGCCTCACTGCCAACACAGAGTACGGCACTGTTGTATCCCGCCGATAATGCAATCATGCTTGATAAGTGCACTGATGCAACATTAGACTTTAAACAACAGCTTACTCATTTAGTGGTGCTTGATGGCACATGGAAAAAAGCCTACAAAATGCTGATGCTGACCCCAAGTTTGCAGCACTTCAAGGCTGTCAGCTTCGCCACTTTACCAAAAAACAAATACGTGATCAGAAAAGCACCTCGCGCCGATAGCTTGTCGACATTAGAAGCCGTTGCACAGAGCCTTAATTTAATCGAACAGTGTAATGTTGACCCGCTTTATCATTTACTCACGGCGCTTGTTGAAAAACAAACTCAGCACATGCCTCAAGCAGTCAAGGCACGTTACTTATAATGCGAGTGTCTAAACGTTTAAGTGCGGGGTTTAGCCGCCAAGGTCCCGATTACCGTTTTGATGACCAAGTTGATTTTGACGATATTCGCGACACGTTCGGATTTCGTACCCTCGTTGTGGGTCATTGGGTTACCAAGCAAGAACGATTATTAGCTGCAAATTTAATTTATGACGCGCTGGCAGATCTCGCACAAATACTGTCATTACCGCCTGTGGCAATGGGCCTTCGTGGCAAACTGAATTTTGCTTTCGGTCATGGCGGTCAAAAAGGAGTGCAAGCACATTATAATGCACAAAGCCAAACACTTGCTCTGGCAAAAAATGCCGGAGGAGGAGCCCTCGCACATGAGTGGTTTCATGCCTTTGATCATCATATTTGCCAGCATATGTTCCCACACAGACAACCCATGCAGTTTTGCTCATCATTGTGGTTAACCCAAACACCTGATTTAACACACCCGTTAAATCATTTCCTCAATCAGTTTTTCCATCAGGTTTTTTTAGATACTCAAGGTAATAACCCAAACGAGTTCGTCACACAATCGATAGCCTTTGATAAACAACGACAGCATATTTATATGAGCATGCCAGAAGAACTTGCGGCACGGTGTTTTGAGCAATGCATTGCTGTTCATCCTGCGATTAAAAATAGTTTTTTAGTGAGTGGCTTAAATGACGGTGGTTTAATTTACCCAAGCATAGAGCATACATCACGCTGCTCAGACGCATTATTACGGTATTTTAATCAACTAGGTGTGCTTTTACATCGTGGCTAACATCAACCGACTTAAAGTTCTTGATCCACAGTAAATAATCGTCAGCCTCAAGCGGTTTAGAAAAGTAATATCCCTGCCCTATTTGGCAGCCATAACGTTGTAAAATGGCCAAGCTCTGCGGGTCTTCAATGCCCTCGGCCACCACTTTGGCACCGAGTGTTTTAGCAATATCACAGGTTGCTTTACAGATACTTTGATCATTTAACGAAAAAGCGAGATTAAGAACAAACTGCTTATCAATTTTCACCTCATCAAAGCCCAGTTGACTTAAATAAGCGAGTGAAGAGTAACCTGTACCAAAATCATCAATGGCGAGTTTCACACCAATTAAGCGATAATCGTCCAGTGTTATTTTTATATTTTTACTTTCTTCCAGGGTCGCTGATTCTGTTAACTCAAGCATCACAGAATCAGCACTTACACCTAGCTCATTTAACTTAGTAATAAACAGCACAGGTAAATCTTTATTGAGCAAATCTTTTGCCGAGATATTAATAGAAATGACATGCTCAGGTATTAACTCACAAAACCTTGCTTGCCATTCTATGCCTTTCGCAACGACCCACTCGGTAAGTTGATTAATGACCCCTGAGGACTCAGCAATCGGAATAAAGGTATCAGGGCCGATTGCTCCAAGTGCAGGGTGATGCCAACGAAGTAGCGCTTCGCATCCCACAATATCACCCGTTTCTAAACATATCTGTGGCTGAAAATGTAAGTTTAATTGGTCTTCTTCAATCGCTAATTTTAATGATGCGGCAATGAGCAGCCTTTGCTCTGAGAGTCTCGCACTTTCTAAATCAAACATACGCCAGCGCTCACCTTGCAGGCGCTTTTCACTCATAGCTTGAATCGCGCACTGTAAAATTTGTCTGGCGGTATTACCATGTAAAGGATAATGGGCAACACCAATATCAACACTATCAACTAATTTTATATTGTTATGCGTGATGCCCTCTTCAAACACTCCATGAATCAAACAAGCAAATTGCTCTATATGACTCAGTTCCAACTCCCCCATTACAACACAAGCAAAAATACTGTCATCAACGCGTGCTATCCAGACACCTTGATCAACATGGGTTTCCAGCCTTAAAGCATTAATCGATTCAAGCTGTTGGGTAAGTACATCCAGCGTAGTCACAATGCAGTTATTAGCATGCTCATAGCCAAATGTTGCTCTGGCATTTACCAAGACATGGGGCCTGAACAACATCACAGAAAAATGTTGTTTGTGCGCTACTTTTTTCATTATTTCACTCAGTAGCAATTGTTTATTGGGTAATTTTGTATCCGCATCATGTGTCATTGAATAATTAAATGATGAAATTCTGTGTCTATCTTTAAGTAACAACAATGAACTAATAGCTAACGATGTGAATAATACAATGACATTTTGCATGGTGTGATTACCAACACCAAAGCCATTCCACACCAACCAACTAAACGCTTGAACAGACAATGTAAGCACCATTAATAATCTTAAACGCGTACGCTCACCTTTTCCTTTGTACAAAATAGTAATCGCAATACCTGCGAGCATTAAAAAGACAATACAACTAAAAATGTACGACGATTGCAGATTGAGTTGCGACAATAACGAAGCCATTATTGCAGTAATTATTGACACACCTAATAAAGCGATCCACACCGATTTATAGTGACTTTTAAGTCTGTTTATTGCAGCAAAGTGATACAAAAAATAAGCACCAAAACACAATGCATACTGGTTTATAAGCCACTTAGCGCTCCACTCTAACCCGCTAACAAAAAAGCTCGTTAAACCATTATCTATCATAAATCCAATGGTCACTAAAACGAAGTAAGCATTTAATGTCAGATACTTAAAGCGTTTCGATATGAAGTAATACACCCCACATACAAACATGCATAAAACCAATACACCCAGGATAGCGCCATACCCCAAAATTGTTTGGTGTAAATTAACTTCAAACGTTTTAGCTGAAACAACCGCGACTTCAATTGATATCGCATGCTCATGTTGGAAATTAAGAAGTGCCCAGCGATTTTGACGATTGTGATCGACTAACCAGTGTGGTCGCACACTCGATAAGCTGACTAATGATGCCAATCTATCTTTATTTTGAATTTGTAATAAATCATCAAGAAGATAAAACTTTTTCCACGTTAAGTTGGGTTCAGCAATATACACAACGTAGTCTTCATTACTTGGTAACTTATTTAAGTCGATGACAAGCCAATACGAACTGTGTGCTTTTAAGCGAAGTGTTTTGGGTTCAAGCATATTTACTTTATGCTTATCGTCTAATTTCTGCTGCAGTGATTGGCTAACAATAAAAACTGGGTCGTCAGTGTTTATCAGCCAAACAGGGAGTTCAGCCGCATTTAAGGTCGCTGTAAAGGTATACAAAAAAAGACAACAAGTAGCAGTTACCAGCTGTTTATAAAACGTAAGGATGCACCTGCTGATTGAAAGCATTTTAGCTCCGTGCCATTAAACACCAGCTAAAAGTATGGGGGGGAACAGCGTAAATTGCCAACTTTTGGGAACGATTTGCAATTAAAGTACTGTGGCCCGAAGGCCACATAAGAAAAGCTTACTTATTATCGTCGCTAATACGACTCGCTACCGCCGAGTTTTGGTCTTTATATTTCGCATCTTTACGGGTGTTGTAAGGATTTTCGGCTGGGCTGGTCATGGTCTCAAAACTCATCGCCCCTATTTTCATCATGGGTCTTAATGCCAAAGGCAATTTACCCGAGTTATAAAACTCAAGCACAATATTACCTGACCAACCTGGGTCAATTCGGTGTGCCGTTACGTGCACCATTAAACCAAGGCGAGCGAGTGAGGAGCGGCCATCTAACCAACCCACAATATCAGCGGGTAACGTAACTTTTTCATGCGTAATCGCCAAGGCTAATTCGCCCGGGTGAAGAAAAAAGGCTTCTTCTTCCGCTAACACGATTTCGTCGCTCATAATTGATTCCATCGCTTTATTAAGTTGATCTTTCGGACCGCTTAAATCAACGTAAGCTGCGGTATGATCTTGAAACACTCGAAACTTATTGCCTAAACGTAAGTCTACCGTCACCCCAGAAATCATGTCTTTACTCGGTGAAGGCTCTATAACGATACGACCCTCGTTAATATATTGCTGAATATGGGTATCTGATAATCTCATTTATTATTCTACCTAAAACAGCCAAACAGTTATTATCAACATGTTGCGCTGTAAAAATTATCTTGCTTCACGTTAGTTCATGCATTTAATGCAATCAATAAGCGTTAAAGCTCACAGTATGCTGGGATTATTGTGACACAAAACTCACTTATCAAGTTAGTCTTACAGACATTTCTTCATGAATTAATTTTTTATACTCATTTAAACCGTTAAGAATAACTTTTACGTTTAGTATGGGGTGAAATGATTTTTTTAATACAATGAATGTATAACAAGACGCGACATAAGCTGAGAAAATATGAACCTTCAAATACGTTAACGAGTTCGTACTCTCGCGATGTTAGTTTTTGTCAATTGAATCGCCATTAAAGTCATCCTCCCATACCATCACCCAATCAGAAGTGGGTTCACTTGGGTCGATAGTGTCAATTTTTGTTTCTGTGGCAGAGCCACCGCAGCCAGCTAATGTCGCTACAGAAAGCGCCATCGCAAGTTGTTTTATGTGTCTTTTAAGTAGACAGAAAACACTCTAAAGGGCAGTAAATGCACTCATTAAGCACAAAAACACAAATACCTCATTGTCACAATGATTAATAAACAACAAGAAATTAACATTTTTTTCTGTGTTTAATCTTCTGTTATCAGTATTTCTACCGAACTATTTTGTGTTTGCTGGTAATGCAAGCTGCTGGCTAGGACACGTGCAGCATTTTTGTAGGTAGCGCTGATTGATGCTGCATTATCTCGAGAAATTACCTGCCCTTGCTCCGAGCTTTCACGTATTTCAATCGCAAGAGGGATGTTGGCTAATACAGGCACACCATGGCGGTGGGCTAATTTTACAGCGCCATCTTTGCCAAATACATGATTGGGTTCGCCGCAATGACCACATAAAAAGTAACTCATGTTCTCAATAAGACCCAATACTGGAATATTGACCTTATTAAACATAGCAATCCCCTTTTGTGCATCAGCTAGGGCTAAATCTTGCGGTGTTGTAATAATTACAGCGCCACTAGCAGGTACTTTTTGACTCATGGTTAGTTGAATATCACCGGTGCCGGGCGGCATATCAACGATGAGGTAATCAAGTTCACCCCAATCGGTCTCATTCATAAGTTGATTAAGCGCCCCCGATGCCATGGGGCCTCGCCACACTGTTGCATCATCACTCGGCACTAAGAAACCAATTGATTGCGCTTTCAAATTATGTGCTTCAAATGGTAATAAGTTTTTATTATCCAGTGTTTTAGGCTCAGCACCCTGCAGACCTAAAAGTAAAGGGATCGATGGGCCATAAATGTCAGCATCTAAAATCCCCACTTTAGCTCCCTCTTGCTCAAGTGCTGAAGCAAGATTCACAGCCGTTGTCGACTTACCCACTCCCCCTTTGCCAGATGCAACAAGTACAATCTGCTTAATCTGCTTAAAGCAGCATTGGTTGGGTAATGACACCTCGGCGTCGATGCTCACCGATACTGAGAGCTTATTGCTAACAAACTCTTCGATTTGTGCTAATTCTCCCTTGCCAGCAAAGGGTAACTCCAGCTTAACCTTAAAGCTTTTGTCGGTATTTATTGTTATTTCTTTTACCCATTGGGCTTCAATCCCAATCGCAAATGCGCTGCTTCTATAAGCAGCTAACGCATCAAGTAGCGGTTCTTTTTCAGCCGATTTACCAGAGAATAATTTTGACAGTCCAAACATAGCAATAAAATAGCGTTTCTTTGATGAAAAGTGCTTCGGAATTATGTAACATTCAAGGCATTAAAACCAGACAATTAGATAATATCATTGCGTTGTTTTGTATATAGGCAACTCGCAATGAATTAAATAATGATATTCATGCATTTTTGCAACGAACTATCCTCAATTCGGAATGATTATGGCACAGCGAAAGATCCTGATTACTAGCGCATTACCTTATGCCAATGGCCCGACTCACTTAGGTCATTTATTAGAATACATCCAAACTGATATTTGGGCGCGTTTTCAAAAGCAACAAGGTCATGAGACCTATTACGTGTGCGCAGATGATGCTCACGGCACCCCCATTATGCTTAATGCGCAGAAACAAGGGATCACGCCAGAGGAAATGGTTAAAAATGTCAGTGTAGAACGCCAACGCGACTTTGCTGATTTCAACATAGAATTTGATAACTATCACAGCACTCACAGCGAAGAAAATAAGCAGTTAAGCGAGCTTATTTATAACCGCTTAAATGATGCGGGCCACATTAAGAAGCACACTATTTCTCAGCTTTTTGATCCAGAAAAAGGCATTTTCTTACCTGACCGTTTTGTAACAGGTACTTGCCCAACGTGTAAGTCTGAAGATCAAAACGGTGATAGCTGTGACGCATGCGGTGCAACATACAGCCCAACTGAACTTATCAATCCACGTTCTGTCATGTCGGGTGCGGAGCCTGTGTTAAAAGACTCTGAGCACTACTTCTTTGACTTGCCAGCCTTTGAAGACATGCTAAAAGAGTGGTTACACTCTGGCACTATCCAACAAGAAATGGCTAACAAGTTAGACGAATGGTTTGCAGATGGCCTGCAGCAGTGGGATATCAGTCGTGATGCACCTTACTTTGGCTTTGAAATCCCAGGTGCTCCAGGTAAATACTTCTACGTATGGCTAGATGCACCCATCGGTTACATGGCCAGCTTTAAGAACCTATGTGACAAGAAAGGCATCGACTTTGATGCGTTCTGGCGTGAAGACTCAGAAGCCGAACTTTACCACTTTATCGGTAAAGACATCATTTACTTCCACAGTTTATTCTGGCCTGCCATGTTAGAAGGGGCAAACTTCAGAAAACCAACGAATGTATTCGCTCACGGCTTTGTCACCGTAAATGGCGCAAAAATGTCTAAATCTAAAGGCACTTTTGTAAAGGCACGTACTTATCTAGATAATTTAGACCCTGAATATCTACGCTACTATTACGCGGCAAAACTTAACAACGGTATTACTGATTTAGATTTAAACCTTGAAGATTTTGCCCTGCGTGTAAATTCAGATCTGGTTGGTAAAGTGGTCAATATTGCAAGCCGTTGTGCTAGTTTCATCACCAAGAAATTTGACGGGAAACTAAGCGACACAGTGATGGATGAAGCGTTACTAAGTGAATTCCAAGCGGCATCAGACAGCATTGCTAATCATTACGAGAATCGTGACTATAGCCGTGCTATTCGTGAAATTATGGCGCTTGCAGACAAAGCCAACCAATTTATTGATGCTAAAGCTCCTTGGGTGTTAATTAAAGACGAAGCAAAACAACAAGAAGCGCATGACGTGTGCTCACTTGGTCTCAATATGTTCCGTGTGCTTATCACCTACTTAAAACCTGTATTACCAGGAATGGCTGCCAATGTTGAAGCCTTTTTAAATGACGCATTAACATGGCAAGGTGTGCAAACAGCACTTGTGGGTCATGCTATTAATAAGTTTAAACCGTTAATGCAACGCGTTGAAATGGATAAAGTAAATAAAATGATTGAAGAATCAAAAGAAAGCCTCGTCGCTGAAAAAGACAAGATTGATCCTAATAGCCCATTAGCGAAAGAGCCAATCAGCCCTGAAATCGAATTTGATGATTTTGCTAAAGTTGATTTACGTGTAGCGAAAATTGCAAAAGCAGAACACGTTGAAGGTGCTGATAAATTATTAAAATTGACGTTAGATTTAGGTGGCGAAACTCGCCAGGTATTCGCCGGTATTAAATCTGCGTATGCGCCTGAAGACATCGAAGGCAAGCTGACCGTTATGGTAGCGAACCTTAAACCACGTAAGATGCGTTTTGGTATGTCTGAAGGCATGGTGTTAGCAGCAGGCCCTGGCGGCAAAGAAATCTATATTCTTAACCCTGATGAGGGTTCAGAGCCAGGCATGCGTGTCATGTAAGGTAAAACCTTATTGTAAAAAAACCGTTGTGTGCAAACACAACGGTTTTTTTATATTCGGCATCTATGTTGTTGGGCACGCGGGGTGTTCGGTTAATACTTGGGTAATAATTTGGCCAAATACTTGGTGCTGTTGCTCAGTAATAGGGAAAGAGGCGCTGTAAGAAAGCGTATCGGCAAGCTCTCCGGTAATAATTTCATAAAAGGTCATCGCAGTTAGCAAATGCCCAGCATCCGAGGCATGATTACCGTCACTATGGTATAAATTCACTTCTGGTAATCTTGCTATCGCGTTGTCCCACACTAAACCGATGGGCGCAACACAGCTCGTTTCTTTATCACTAATGGATAAATGTAACTTATAAACCGCTTCACCTTCTTTGCTATCCCCCCTTTGTGGGTGTTCAGGGAATAGAATTGGCGTGATTCCCAGCACTTTTGCATTCGCAATTAGACGCTCGGTTTCTGCCGTAGAATAATTTACAGATCCCGATTGAGAATACTTTTGCCCTTGAAAAATCGCATGACTCCACTTGTTTTGTTTTAGCTTTTCGATATTCCCGGGTGAATTCACTATTTCATCCAAAAAACGGCCACTCACCGTGAGGGTCGCAACCTGACTATTACTTAACTCACTCGAAATTAACTGCTCAAGCAAGGTCGCAAGTTTTGCGCTATGACTATTGCCATAAATGATAATGTTATAATCAGCACTTGCGCTATTATCAACAATGTCGGTGCTATTATTAGGAAGTGAGCTGTCAGGCTCGGTTGCGATTGGGTTTTCAGTCTTTGAACTCGAACCACATGCAACTAACCCAACAAAACTCATCAATAAAAAGTAAACAATAAAAGGCTTAAATCGTTTGCTGTCCGTCATTGATTATTCCTTATTTAGACGTATCATTTTTCATGTAGTCAATATTGAGACACAAAACGATAAATAGCCAATTATTATCTGACGCTTACTCACACTTAACTATTTCATCTTCAGGGTGCTAAATATAAATCTTTAAGAAACCGCTCTTTGCGGGGTAAGTAATGATGATCATAATCAAGCGACACCAGCACCCTTTCTGCTTTTCCTAACAGCTCACTACGCGGCACTAAACCGATTACACGCGAGTCTGCACTGTTATCACGGTTATCTCCCATCGCTAAATACATATCTGCAGGGATAACCACTGGCGCAAAATGCTGCATCACAGAGGGGGTCTTCGACACCTGAATTGCATGTTTAATACCCGCAAGATTTTCTAAATACGTTTGCTGCCCTGCTTCATCATCCACTAGCGAGTAATCAAGTACTTGACCATTAATAATCAATTTATTATCAACTAAAGTAACCGTATCACCCGGCACTGCAATCACACGTTTGACTAAGCGGTTATTAGCAGCAGTTGAATCAAATACAATGATATCGCCCGCTTTTGGCTCATCAAGGCGCGCCAGTGATATATGACTAAATGGTAACCGTAAATCATAGGCCATTTTATCGGTTAAAATACGGTCTCCCTCAACAATTGTCGGTTTCATAGACCCTGTGGGTACTTCATACCAATCGGCAACAGCACTCCTAAATACACTCATTAAGCAGATGAATACAATCAATGAACGGTTATTTTTCCATACGTTAGCAAGCCAATTCATATTCGTTCCTTGTGTTGTTAGTTTCATTAAGAGTCTTTGCCGTTCAAATTAGTTCTTAGCTAAATGTAACGAAATACTTCAAAGATAAAAATATCATACATGGTGTTAAAAATATTTGACACAACCAGCAATGAGTAGTTTACTTAACACCAAGTCAAATATTTTTTACACTGGATGATAAAAGATGAGCTACAAAGAACTGACAATTTGGGGCACGTTGGGAGTGACTATTGGTTTGTTAATTTATTACCTTACTGGTATTAACTCATTACAAACAAATGGAAACCTAAGCCAAGATACAATGGTTTCTTACTTATATAAGGTCGTAATTACTGCGGTGATACTCGAAATTATTATGCAATCAGTGCTTGCAGGCATTAAGCACAAAGAAGCAGATTTAGGTGATGATGAGCGCGATAAACTCATTGAACTTAAAAGCGCTAAGCTTGGCCATTGGTTAACTTCAGCAATTATTTTAATGTGTGTATTTTTAGCCACTCAGATAGAGCGTGTATCTGGTCGCATGTTATTACCTGAAGTTTCAGATTTATATAATATAATGCACTACCTCATTATAGGCTTTTTGATCAGTGAGATTATCACGACAGCCAGTAAGGTGTATTTCTATCGAAGAGATAGCTAATGAAAAAACAGCTCAGTAATACTATTCGAGAATTACGATTTCATCACAATGAAATGACGCAGCAAGCTCTGGCCGAAGCCGTCGGTGTTTCAAGACAAACAATTGTCGCCATTGAAAAAGGCAAATATTCCCCTTCACTTGAAGTGGCTTTTAAGATTGCTCAATTGTTTGATAAGAAACTCGATGACGTTTTTTCTTATCAATAGCACGCTTGCAATAAAAAAGGTTAGCATGCAGCTAACCTCTTCTATTCTATTTAAGACTGTTGATTTTTAAACTGTGCTTTCGCTTGTTCAACTTCGTCATTACTGATACCTACTGACTCAGCCGCTTCTTTTATTAAATGCGGTTGTGTCATAACCAACGCCATCAGTTGTTGAAGTTTTTCGGGCGGGATCCCGAGTTGCTGAACTAAGCCCATAGCCATCATTGGGTTTTCCATAAATGCTTGAAAAAGCTCACGTACTTTTTCGTCACTCACGTTATGCTCTTTCAGCATTGCGATAATTGGGTTCATACTAACCTTTATTAATTTACTGCTAATAAGCTCAATAATGTGGGCAATTTTTCGTTATTCAACCAGTAGCACCACTTTACCCGAATTTTCATTATTATCTAAAATGCGGTGAGCCTCAGTTGCATCCTGCCAATGCAGGGTTTTATATATATTAAAGTCAAATTTACCCGCAGCGAGTTCGCCATAAAAGCGAGCTATAAACTGTGCTTTTAGTTCACGTTTAAAAGCAATAGAGCGGTTTCTAAGTGTAGAAGCATGAAATGAAATACGTTTACTCAGCAAACGTGCGAAATCAACCTCAGCAAAGCGCGCATCTAAAAATGCCAACATCACAATTTGGCAATCCATTGCAGCAACAGCAGCATTTTTATTTAAATAATGCCCTGCAACGGGGTCGACAATTGTATTTGCTTGTAACTGATGTGTCTTCATATACTCCACAAAGTCGGTGGTTTTATAATTTATACAGTGATCGGCACCCAACTTTTTTGCATGCGCGCATTTTTCATCGCTCCCCGCAGTAATGACCACCTGAGCCCCAATAGCTTTTGCCATTTGAATAGCGGCACCACCCACACCACTTGCACCAGCGTGTATAAGTGCGGTTTGCCCAGCTTCAAGCTTGCCAAATTGAAATAACGCCGAAAATGCAGTGAGATAAACTTCGCTCACCGCAGCCCCTTCTGTCATACTCATTGAGTCAGCAAGCGGCATCACCTGTGCTGCATCTACCGCAACATACTCACTGTATGCGCCTCCGGCACACAAAGTAAAAACGGGTTTATTAAGCCAATCAACCTCAACGTTTTCCCCTTGTGCGACGACAGTGCCAGCACACTCTAGACCTAAAATCTCACTGTCGCCTTTAGGAGGTGGGTATTTATCTTGCCTTTGTAAACAGTCAGCACGATTAACGCCTATTGCGGCGACCTTAATCAGTACCTCATCGTGTTTAATATTCGGCTTTTCAATTTCTGCAAACGTTAACTGTGAATTTTCGTGCTTAATATAACGCATAACACCTTCTATTTAATTCGCTGCCAGATTTCAGCTTCCACCAATTTACCATTTTCATATAAAGTATGATGCCATAAATCACCGTCTACTTTGTAATCAAATGCCATGGTTTTACCTTGTAATGAAGGCACATTACCATAAGAAAAAGTCTCGATAAATTGCTGGTCTTGCAAAACATATTTGCCGCCACCCGCATAATGAAAATTGCCATTTTTCTGCGTAATATAACTAAAATGTGTATCGGTAATTAGCTTTACCGAGGTTAATTCGGGTGCTTTTGCCGTAACATACCCTTCTTTTGTCGCATACTTTCCTTCAACAAATTGCCAACTCCCCACCAGCGGGTTCGCATTCGCGAATGAGGCTAGCAACAAACTTGAAATGCCGAATATTTTTAGCATAGTGTACTCCCTTAATTGTTCGTATTAGCATACGCCAATACCGGATCCCGATGAAGGACTACGTGGTTGAGATTTTTTCACCCCTGTTTTGCTCTCATTTCACTAAATCGCCACGATTGTTTATACGGATACACATCCAATAATTGTCCCTCATTAATAGCCGCTTGCAGTCGCTGCCACATAGCAACACTGAAAATGTCGTGATGCACAGCATTAAAAAATAAAAATGCCGTTTTATTTGCACTGAAAAATACCTTGAATTGGCTCGGAAACACATCGTTTTCAGCAATATCAAAGTAACTCTCGCTGCTTAACTCTTCTAACGAGTCAGCACTTTTTGGTAACTCTCGAAATTGACACGCCGTCATCGGGCAAATTTCATCGTAATCATAAAACACCACTCTTCCCCAGCGGGTCACACCAAAGTTCTTCATCAACATATCGCCTGGAAAGATATTTGCACCTGCCAGCTCTTTGATTGCTTTACCATAATCAATCATAACAAGTTCAAGTTTTCGTTCATCACACTGATTAATATATAAATTAAGCGGTGTCATTTTCCGTTCAACATACACATGACGCAAAATAAGCGCATTACCCGATATAATTAAACTGTCGCCAATTTGGCGCTGCATCGTAGTGAGTAATTCTTCACTAAATCGACTTAAATCAAACGCTAAATAACGAAATTCATGGGTATCAACCAAGCGCCCCACGCGATCGGCTTGCTTTACAAAGTCGTATTTCGCCATGACATGTTGTTTAGTGGCGGTTTTTGGTGCGCTAAATTTATCTTTAATCACTTTATACACATAATCAGAGCCAGGTGTCGTAAATACCAACATCACCATGCCAGGCGTACCTGGGGCAATAATGTATTTATCATCAGGAGGGCTATTTTTAGTGGTATCAACTTTATAGCGATAAAACTCGGTTTTGGCATGCTTGATAAATCCTATCGCGTTAAATAACTCAAAACGTTGCTTATGGGGCATCAGCACGCTGAGGTAATCAACGTAACGCGCAGGTTGGTCGGTGTCGACCATAAAGTAGGTTCGCGCAAACCCAAATAGCAGACTAAGTTGATCGGCGCCCATCATGACGGCATCAATGTGCAGCCCTTTTTCACTATTTAGTAAGGCTATGGCAAACGGCATATTATCACCATTTTTAGCAATGCATCGCCCAATGATGTAACACGCTTTATTTCTGAAAAATAATGAATTAGCGTATTCGATATACCCATCATTCAGTGCTAGCAGCTCATAAACCTGTGGGCACTGTTTTTTTGCTCCTGCAATTAAAGTACGCTGCAACATGGCAATATCATCAGTGAAATGTGCATAATCGGAGCGAAAAACATGACGACTCACAAGGGTTTTTATCGCATTTTCAAAACCACTTTGTAACGAGATCCGACTTACCAGAGAATCAAACGGACGAGGCCCTAAGCGATACCGTGCCTTTAAAACAAACAAATGAACATTACGGATTTTACGTGAGTCCCAAATAGCCCCAAATGTCGAGTTGAAAAACGTATGTGCAATGGGCTGGTTTTCGTGATTTTTCACCATTTCTGCATAAATTTGTTTTGCTAATAACCACAGAGCAGGATCGTTAACTTCGCTGTAAGCTATGATCTTTACAGCTTCACTTACTTTTTTTACTTGGCCTTCGTAAACCTGTAACCGTAACTTCATTGCTGTTTGCACTTGATGCCATTGACGTTGTTCAAACCGGCTTTGTGCCCCTAAAGTGATATTCAAAAACTCTGCAAACATGGCCTCAAACCCTGCATACACAGCGCGGGCTAGTTTCGTGGCAATAATATTCTTTAGTTGTTCCGACTCTGTTTTTTTACGAAAAATTGCATCGTGTTGAGGCATTATTGATATCACTTATGCTGATTATTTTAGTTGCCGTGTTTACACACAATAGCAAGCACGCTTTAATTTAGGTAATTAATAAAGATAATAAATAAGATTGATCAGATGAATATTAGGCATGTCGACCTAAATCTATTGGTGTATTTAAATGTACTGATAGATGAGCAAAATGTATCAAAAGCAGCCAATAAACTTGCCTTAACGCAGCCTGCGATGAGCAATGCATTAAAACGGTTACGTGATTTATTTGACGATCCCTTGCTCGTTCGAGCCGCTGGCACAATGACACCCACAGCCAAAGCGCTGAGTCTCAAGCCTGAAATTGAAGCACTGCTAAAAATGGCCGAAGAAATAACGCAACCAAGTGAACTGTTTGACCCAAGCACTGCAAATATAACGTTTCGGATCATGGCAAATGATTATCTAGAATCAACCTTAATAGCCCCTTTTATCACCCAACAACTGGCGAAAAGCCCCGGCCTTAATTTTGATATTTTGAGTCCAAGCGACGTCAACTTACAAGATATGGAAAAGGGCACAATCGATTTAGCTATAAACCGCTTTAATGGTTTACCCCGTTCATTTCACCAAGCCAGTGTCTGGCGCGATAACTATTGCTGCTTAAGTCACCCTGACAATCCTTATCTACAACAGCAAACGCTTGAGAACTACCTTGCACAAGAGCATATTTGGGTAAATAGGGCTGGCTGGGGGGTTGAAGCAGCGGTGACTAATAAATCCGGAAGTCAAAAATTAGGCTGGGTAGATGAAGCATTATGGCAGCTCGAACAAACGCGTAATATTCGTGTATTCACTCGCCATTACATGGTCGCAAGCTTGCTTTGCCAATCGCCTAAATTGATAGCCACGCTGCCTCGTCGTCAAGCGATGTTGCTCGCAAAACACACCGATTTAGTCATAAGTCCAGTGCCATTTCAAATTGTTCCCATTGAAGTAAAAATGCTGTGGAGTCCATTATTACACCATGCAAACCCGCACCAATGGCTGCGTCGAGAACTATTAGCTTTTGCAAATACAGTGGCCGACAGGTAACAAATTAACAATATTGATAAAATCAATATCAGTTATTGAAAACAACAATTTCATTAATAATGAGTGTCAGGCTAGAGTGAAGTTAAGCACATAAACAAAGAGAACTTGATATGGAAACTTCAGCACAATTCACTCAACAAGACGGCCTTTACATTAATGGTCAATTACATACTCTTATTGAACAGCAACTTTGTAAAAAAAGCGAAATTGCGTGTGACGAGATATACCAGATTCTTGCAACACTGGTTGATGAATTTGGGTGTCAGTGTCGTAAAACGAAACACCAAGCAGATGATGTTTTACCAACCGAAACACTGTTAACTGCCTACAGCTCTGTACGCACTCATCCACATTGTCATGTAGATGCTCAAACGACGCCGGCGGTACTTGATGAGTATTGCTGCCAAGTACCGGCTATTTTAGTAGTTGCTCTTATGGATACGCTAACAGGTATTACAAGCGACGAGCCTGGTGCAAAGCACATTTACCAACGTGCCGCAGCACTGACAGGTAAACCATGCGTCTACGCCATTAATAGCGCACACGCTGCTTAATATGCGCATTACTTTGAGTTACTTATTCGAGCGATGATGCTTTTTGCAAAATCACTGCAATTAAGCATCGTCGCACCGGTGACATAGTCAGCCAAATCAAAGGTAAGCTCTTTTGCCAATAATGTTTCTTCCAGAGCTGACTCAATTTTTTGTGCAGCCTCCTGCCACCCCATAAAACGCAGCATCATTACTGCACTTAAAATACTACTGCTTGGGTTCGCCGTGTTTTCACCCGCTATCCGGTTAAAAGTGCCATGTGTTGGCTCAAAAAAAGCCACCTCATTATTTAAATTTGCTGCTGGCATTATACCAACGCCACCGACTTGTGCAGTCAACATATCGGCCAAATAATCACCATTTTGATTGGTGGTTACGACTACATCAAATTGTTCTGGTGTAAGCAACGCCTGCTGAAGCATATTATCGGCAATCACTTCTTTAATGACTAAATCGTCCTGATTGTCACGCTTTACTAGCAACCAACGGCCATTCTCATGGGCAACAGCATTAAACTCTTGCTCTGCAACCGCAAAGGCCCAGCGTTTAAACGCCCCTTCTGTAAACTTTAATACATTCCCTTTATGCACCACAGTTAAAGATTTACTTTGTTGTTTTAGTGCATAATTGAGTGCATATCGCATCAAACGCTCGGCCGCTTCTTTTGAACTATTTTTAATGCCAAGCCCACACTGGGTATCAAAACGTAATCGTGTCACCCCCATTTCTTGACATAAAAAGTCGAGCATTCGCTCGTTGTCAATACTGCCAGCTTGCCATTCAATACCCGAGTAAACATCTTCTGAACTGTCGCGAATAACGGTTATGTGGGTTTTTTCAGGCTCTTTTAATGGTGAGGGTAAATGCGGATAACTGCGGATAGGCCGCATATTAACGAATAAATCCATTTCATGGCGAAGTGCGACGTTCAAAGAACGAAAGCCCCCACCCAAAGGAGTGGTTAGAGGACCTTTTATGGCAATTTTAAATTGCCTTACGGCATGGAGTGTTTCTTGTGGAAACCAATCTCCGTCGTAGAGTGCGGCCGCTTTTTCACCGTTAAACACTTCCATCCAGTGAATCCGACGCTCTCCTTGATAAGCCGCCTCAATAGCAGAATCAACGATACTTCGCATAACGGGGCTAATATCTTGCCCAACACCATCCCCTTCAATGTAAGCGATTACTGGATTGTCAGGAATACACCACTGGCCATTTTTATCGATGGTGATTTGTTCACCCTGCTCTGGCACTGAAATATGTTGATACTGCATCATAACGTTTTAGCAACTAGTCGGTTGAATATGCTTTGTGAGTATCTATTAATACCAAGATTTGTCTGCACTGTCTGCGTATGTATGGAAATACCCATTATTCAAATCATTAATGACACACTTTGTCTATTTCGTCTTCCATGGCCTTGAATAGCGAGGCAAACAACTGCGTGTCTAGCGTTACGGTGTCATTTTTTAATGCACTATCAACAGCAAGTGCTTTGATATAAAGCGTCTCACACTCAAACATGTTGGCTGCGCCCTTTAACATGTGCACATTTCGACTTAAGCCTTCGATATCCATTTTTTTATATTGCGTACGCATATCGGCATATTGATTTTTAAGTCCTTTGATATAGTCATCCTTAAGCAGTTGGAATTCGTGTTCAGGTAGCTTTATATCAGCCAACTCATCGCAGTCTAGGTAACTGGCAATTTTATGACTAAATGCATTACGGTCTATGGGCTTTGCAATTAAATCGGTGAAACCTTGGTTCATGTAACGCTCTACCTCATGCTTCATCGTGTTCGCGGTTAAAGCAATAATGGGCACCGAGATCCCCGTCGCATGCATCATTTTCAGTGCTTCTTGACCATCCATAATTGGCATTTGAATATCAAGTAATATTAGGTCAAATGTGTTCTCAAGCGTTTGCTGCACGGCATCTTTACCGTTTTCAACCGTTGTGACTGTTAGCCCCATACGCTCTAAAATACGTGCAAATAAACGTCTGTTGTCAGGGTGATCTTCAGCGAGTAACACCCGACCTTTTAAATTTTCTGGCGCATCAAGTTTACTAAACGGAGAGGTTTCGACTAATCTAACTTCACTCATATCATTGAGCCAACGCGTATTGTCTGTTGTGTACACAGCGATTGTTAAAGTAAACTCACTACCTGAGCCAACGTAACTTTTTACACTGATATCACCATCCAGTTTTAGCGCTAAACTTTTAGAAATATTAAGACCCAAACCTGTGCCACCATACTGACGAGAAATACTCGAATCCGCTTGGTAAAAGGCACTGAATAACGACTTTTGTTCAGAATCTGTCATGCCAATACCGGTGTCTTTCACACTGATCGCTAAGGTATTATTCTCACAACTCACCGTAAGCGTTATTCGCCCAACCTGAGTAAATTTTAGTGCATTGGTCGTCAAGTTTAATAATATTTGCCTTAATCGGCTAGGATCGGTCACGATGTAATCAGGCAGAGGGAATTGATAATCAACGCTAAATTTTAAGCCTTTATCACGTATTTGCTTACCAATAAGTGATTCAATATTCGCTATCGTGGCAAATAAATCGGTTTCAATTAGATCAATTTCAAGCTTATTCGCCTCTATTTTCGACATATCCAAAATATCATTAATAAGGCCGAGTACATGGCGACTATTTTGTAAAATGACACCGATGCCATGATTTCGTTCATGAGGCTTAATATCACCAAGCATAATGCCATCAGCATAGCCAATAATCGACGTCATGGGTGTGCGTATTTCGTGGCTAATATTGGCTAAGAAGCGACTTTTAGCTTCATTTGCGTCTCGTAATTCATCGGCTAATTCTTCAAGTTCAAGTGTTCTTAACTGTACTTTTTGCTCGAGATTTTTATTAAGCTCAACATTATCCTCATGCAACAACCTAAATTTATCAGCGACAGCAAACGCTAGTAGCATAGCATCCATCGCGGTGCCAATCAGTCCTAATAAATATAAATTCATCGACGTGGCAGGCAATAATCCTAAGTTTGTAAGATTACCCACCATGTTAGGCACCATCATGGCAACATAGGCCAGTACAAAATAACGTGCAGGTTTGAAGCCAATCAACATACAACGTACACCGATATACAAGCCTAAACACAAAGCGACACCCGTTACTAATGTTGACCAATAAAAACCAAAGCTAGGCCACACAACACAAAATGGGATCCCCAATGTTGCGATAACCCCGACAGTCAGAGACAGCTGCGATAATTTCGGAAACGTTTCCTTTAACTTAAGGAGATTATTGTAAAATAAAATGTTGGTCAGTGGCGTGAGTGCAAAACCTAGCCAATGTAAGTGCGGGTTATAATACCCAAACAATTGATCCGAAATATGAAAGAAATGACTCCATGCGAACACCCACGAAGCGGTGAATAAAGCATAATATAAATGCGTGACGTCTTTAGACACTAAATAAATTAACAGGTTATACAAACCAAGCGCTATACCGACCCCAAAACACAGCATGATGATTACATTTTCGAGCGTGATAATTTCGAAATAATCTTGATACGGCGTTAAGATTAACTTTGCAGGAGTATAAAAATAATCGCTTTCAAAATGTGTGATCAACGTATAGCGCTTGCCTTTTTCAAGGTTTAGGCGGTTTCCATAGTGAAATGCAAATTGGTTTTTTTCGACGCCACCTGTCACAAAACTTCGTACAGGTTGAGAAACATCGGTTAGGTCATAAATCCGACTTTCTATTTTTGAAACCAAGGTATTGTAGGGGTACAGGACAAGGTCTTCGATATCACTTTGATTTTCTATATCGACAATCAACCAGTAACCGCCCCCAATCGAACTGATACGTGATTGTGGCCTTTTTGAGGCACGCCAGCGTTTAATATCAGCCGCAGATTGAGGAAATCGATTGTCTCTCGCAGCTAATATTTGCCCGACATCATGTAGGTTCTGCTCAAAAGATGCGTCTGTATATATAAACGCTTGTTCGGCGCACACTGAATACGTTGAATAAAATAGAAAAAGCAAACTGCCTAAGAATAGCTTTAACCGCATTCACAGCGCCCCTAATAAACAAAAGTCATAAATCATCAAAATTGAAAAGCCACATCAAAGCCATAACGTCGCCCTTCTCCTTTAAAGTCTTCTAACATACCCAGAAATGAACTCAAATCGAATTTTAACTGACTGTACTCTGTATCAAATAAATTTTTTCCCCATAATATAAACGACCAGTTATCTACATCATATTTAAAGTGTGCATTAACAAGGCTGTAGCTTTCTTGACGGGCGTACGGGTTCATATTTTGATCAAAGTAAAATGCTGACTGATAGTCAACCATCACATTGGCTGAAAACGGGTTATTCATTAACCGCGTATCATACTGCAGCCCTGCCGATACATTCCATTTTGAAGTAAAAGGTAATTGATTATCGGTGATACTATTACCCAATGGATCGACATACTCTTCGTACTCAGCATGAGGAATATAGCCCACTGATAACTGCATAGCGAGTTGTTGGGTGGGCTGATAATTTATTTCACTTTCGAGACCATAAATTATAGAGTCGGCTACATTTTCAAGTAATTGAACAGGCGGCATTTGCGGTGTTTCAGAGGCTTGATTCATAAACACTTGCTGGTCATTATAATCATAATAAAACGCAGCCCAGCTCATTCGTAATCGTTGTTCCGGCCAATACGTTTTCAGGCCAACCTCATGGGCATTTAAACGCTCCTTGCCGTAATCAGCTAAGATTGCTTGTTCTTCAGATGATAAAAAGCCGCCATTATACCCGCCACTTTTGCTGCCATTAGCAAAACGATAATACAGGTTCGCTGTGTCAGAATACGTATAATTGAGAGCAAACTGACCGGTAATGCCATTATCGGATTGCTTATCAGAAACCGTGTAAAATGGCACTAAAACCCCTGCTAAATCATTGGGGTTGACTACCACATTTAAGGTTGATGTAGAGCTGTATTCAAGTGATTCATAATCGTAACGTAGACCCGCAGTGAGCAACCAACGCGTGGCTAATGGCACTTCAATTTGGCTAAATAGCGCTACGTTTTGTGTATCGATATGATTATCGTAATAAAATGTGGCCGTTAAATCTGCAGGCAAAATACCACGAAAGTCGCGTAAAATATCATTGATGTTATCTTGCTTAATCGTTTCATCAGCAAAATACACCCCACTGGTCAGCGTGTAATGAGTAAATTCATTAAGTACCCTAAACTCTTGACTGAATAAATGGGTGTCTAAACCTAACACTCCTTCGCACAACCTAGCAGGTGAGCCATCGCAATTAAATGCATGGCTTCGCTCTAAATTATTAAAACTACTTAAGGAGGTCACCGTTGTGTTATCAGTCGACTGCCAATTTAATTCGCCGATAAAGCCATAGCCGTCTGATTTATGCGGTGAGTCATTATTAACACTCACAGTAAAAAAGTCGTCACTCCCATCGTTAAACCCAAAGCTATCAAAGCACCGTGTTGAACCCGCATCGGCTGGCGAACATAATTCACCCGTTAATGGGTTTGCTATAATACCGATACTCCCCACTGGCTGCGAAATGCCATCCCAATCTTCAATATGTGCTTGCAGGTAAAGCTCTACGTTATCCCATTGACTTAACAGTGACAGCCGTGCATTTTTTTGCTCCATGCCCGCGGTCGGTGATGCAGAAAAATTATTTTGTGTCGAATAGTCATAATCTTGATAATTGAATGCTAACCGCATCGCCGTTTCATCGCCCAGCGGTTGGTTCCACATCCCCTCAAAGCTACTGGCGTTATTGTTGGCAATACCCAGTGTTAACGACCCTGCTTGCTCAAACTCAGGCCTATTTGTGCGGATTAAAATTGCCCCACCGGTTGAGTTTCGACCAAATAACGTGCCTTGCGGGCCACGCAAAATATCAACATGCTCTACGTCATACAGGTTAATAATTTGGTTATTTGCCGAACCAACCGCCACGCCATCAAGGTACATAGCTACAGGCGATGTATTCGCAGTATTGTAATCAAGTAAGCCAATTCCCCGAATACTGACGGCGGGAGGTGTGCCCTCGGCCGCGTTTTGCGTTATTTTCACGTTCGGTGCAAATAACCCTATTTCGGTTGAATCTTTAAAATGCTGCGTTTTTAAAAGTTCGCCATTCACTTGGCTTACCGCAACACTGACGTCTTGAATTGATTGCGGACGCTTCTGTGCATAGACACTAATAACTTCCATGTCCTTTTCAGCCTCTGTATTTTGCGCTGAGGCATTACCCATGACACATGCCGCTAAGCAGCTACTCGCAAGCATAGTGAGTTTAGGATTGAATTGATAAGGACGTTTCATTCGTTTTTAGACCTTAAAAAGAGGGACGTATGTTAAATTATTGTAATTTCCAGTAAGTATAGACCAAACAACGCTGTAAAGTCGCATAAAAAGCAGAGGGTTAACGGCTTTTATGCCACATTAAAGTCGCTGTTGACTAAACATTACCCTTTTTCAAAAGCGTGTTCGCCGCTAATTTGACTTGGAAAGCCACAGAGTGAGCGTGACGTTTGCATGCCAGCCATCACCGCCGCTTCAACACAGCCAGCATTAACGCCTGTTTTTATCCAATCGCCAGTAAGGCGTAAGTTTTTATAGTGGCTGCCATCAGTCGCTAATCTAAATTTGCTTGACCCTGTAACAGAGAGTACATAACGCTCACTGGGATCAATATTTACCCGCCAATACTGTTGCTCTAAAACAGGCAAAATACTGTGCGGATCTTGATAAAACACCTGCCAGTCAAACTTATTATTGGTATAAGCGTGCGGCCACAATGCTTGCATATCAACGCTGAATAAATACTGCATATTATGTTTCACCTCAGCTTTCATTTGCTCAGGAAAATGATATGCCGTAGCCGGTGGATAATGCTCACACGTAAAAGCGCTACAAAAATAGGCAATATTAACGGGCGGATCACTGTCTGGCCACGCCTCTTTGTCAACGAGATTGCTCATTGCAGCCCATGTATCGAAGGGTTCAACAAAACCACTTAATATAGGCCCTTCTTGAGCCGAATTGGTATCGGTAAAGCCGAGTTGTTGATCAGTTTTATTCAACCAAACTTGGCAAGCTTGTGTCGCAACACTCTTCACTTTACTTGCTTGTAAAGCAAGGGCATTATCGTCGCTAAGTAAATCTGCCGCCACATGCTCAAGCGAAGCAACAGATACCCCCAATATTAGGGTATCAAAATCAACTCCATGCACTAACGTAAGACTTGGAAGTGGCTGCTTAAAATGCGCTTCATATACTTCTGGCCAGTCACTCCAGAACGACTCTAAATTAACCTGATATTCTTGCAACAAATGCGCTTGTAGCGGGTTTATTTGGTCTAAGAGCGGCTCACTTGGCCAACAAGGCAGCTGCTTTACATTGATAAGCGGCGCATATTCACCCGAATTTAAGCTGACCTGCTGACGCAGTTCAATATGCGATACCACAGCTTGCCCATGAGAATCTTGACCCGGCGTTAATTGTGTAAGCTGGTGGAAAAATTTAAATTTTACACCGCGTTTTTTGAGTAGCTCATAAATAGGAGCAAAAATGACATCTCCCATGCCTGCTTGCATTTTCCACATCACTCCCCCTTTATAACAAAGGCCAATTCTTAGCATGGCAAGTGCTGCAACACCGGCCTCAACATTAGGCTTGTTAAAGTCGCCATTGGGGTATGCAAACACCAAGTCATAAAAACCTCGTACAGGAGCAGAATTAACGCTATAGGCTCTATTTGCACCATTTTTTTCGAGCCATTGACGAAAATCATAACAATTAATTACCCCAAAACCATCGCGATAAACTTTATCTTTTATCAGACCTGTCAGCATCGCAATAGCCAGATCGGCACAAATATATAGCCTGCGCAGTTGTGCATTATCATCCAGTAACTCTATTACTTGCTCTTTAAACCAACGCTTTAATTTGCGAACGATATACCAAATCACTAAACGATCAGCTTGCTTGTCTGTGTGGGTTGTTTGCTGTGCGGTAAACTGTTGTAAGTGCGTAAGTAAAGAGCGAGGAGTGGAGATAATCTCGGCCGCATCCGATTCAATGTCATCAATAAACTGTTTTGCCGAGGTAACCTGAGTATCAATATTCGCTTTTATTTGCTGATAGAGGTGCTTTAGTAAAAACTGATCTCGTGGCTTTTTAGTAACTAATGTGGTTTTTGCGTGTTGCTCACAGACATCTTCAATGTCTCCGGTCCATTTTTTCAGCCAAGCCAGTGTCATCGTAACAAAATCCCACACTGTAATATCCAAGCTTCCATCTGCTGGATTACCCGCAACGGTTGGGAAATCTATCGGCCATGTTTGCCACTCGTTATCGATAAACTCTTGTAATGCAATAAAACTATGCGGCTTAAACGCCTGTTGCCAAGTTGCAAGCGGTGAACTCGCTGGCCTGTCCAAATTATTGTAGACCCCTTGCAAAGTGCGAAAGCTATTTACATAAGCACCAAACCACACATGCAAGCCATGCTCTTCAATACGTTGACCAAAGTGCTGATTGCGACCACTTGCGCCTTTGCCTCCTAAGCGCCACCCTTGTTGATAAACGGTTATTTCGCGATGTTGCTGCCAATCTTCTTGCTCGGTTAAATACACCGCGGCAGTCATTGCAGCAACGCCACCCCCTACGATTGTGATTTTTTCTTTGCTCATGGTCATCCTTTACGCAGGTAAAACCTGGCTTGCGCCAAGTTGATCAAAGTCCATATTGATGTAAAAAGGCAAATGTACCGCTTGGCTTCCTAATTGAATACCAAACATATCGTGCAACGGAAAACTCGCCACTGACTTCACATCAAGGGTAAAATTATTAGTTAACAACCTAAGTTGGTGAATTTTTTTTATCACTGATGGAGAATGCACAACAGAGCGATAAACGGCACTTGTACCCTCTCCATCTGGGAATTGCTTAAACAATATTTGATCCATTTGCGGGTGAATAAACCCCTCAAACAGTTGCTTAATTAATGAAAAATCCACGCCTTTAACTTCATCATCAAAAAAATCAGCCACTCGCTTCGAAAAAAGAGCAAGGTTATCTAATAAGTTTTCTGATGTGTTGATATTGTCTTGTTCAATTGATAATAGTTCATGCATTGCAAGCTTTGAATTAGCCGAGAACACATCAAAACACGGCAATGAAATTGAAAAACGTGATGTTTTGTTCGCCGGTGTGGGCATGTCATAGTCACATAAATATTTGTTGTAACCCCATACCTCACGCCCATTAATTAGCGCATAAATATTATTCACACTAATGAAGGCGGGATACCAATACAGGTGGGCAATATCACCATTAACCACTTTAGAAACAGGTAACCAAATAATAATGTCGGTTTCTTGCATCCAGCCATGTTCAGAAAACGGAGGGGTCAGAGACGATATTTTTTCAATATCAGTAAACGTGAGTAAACACACACTGCCTAACACATTGAATGACACAGAATCATTTGCAACTGTATTGAGTGTCGCATCGACATATTGCTGCATTTTTTGCTCACAAGCAGACACGAAAAAACCATACATTGCCGCGTTAATCATGCGGCATGGCGGCTTAGCAACGGGGTTTGATAAAAAGTGGCAGTATTTATATGGGTTAGTCATCGTCATTAACTAAATTGTTGTTTACTCATGACTATAGACTAGTTTTACTAGTTCGTTATAAGTTGTTCATTGCATTTTTTGGTGAAAAGTTGCTCTATATACGCTTGGTAACCAGCATGATCAAAATTATCAGATAACGGGTTCATAAAACCATGGGCATACTGTGACACTTCACAGCTGACATTCGGTTTATCTCTGAGTTTAGCCACCACTGGTTCAATATCAAAATGTGCTTCACTGTGCGCAAAAATAAACTGACAAGGCACTGTCGCCGATAAATCAAGGTGATTTCTAACTTGTGATGGGTAAAATGCAATAATTTTCTTTATGTAGGGGTTTTGTAATTCTGCTTGCGCTCGCCAAACTGCTGATGCCCCCGCACTAAAGGCAATGATCGTAGTTGGTCGCTTAACAGCGGCCATTTTAATGTAGACTCGCTCAAGATAGGTGTCGTGACCACACTGATTCAAAAAGTGTTGATATTGAACGTGCTCAGAAACCGGTGTTTGTATTTCTCCTAAATAAGGTTCACACAAACTGACTTTGCCACTAAGCTGCTGCGCAAGCTGTGATAAATGTGCTGTATTTCCGAATATATCTGACACCAAAAGGTAGTTCATTAATGTACTTCTGTGTTGTTATTATTGTGCCCGTAAAGAATACGCGTGTTTCAAATAAACATCCAGAAAAATAATACTTGCGTTTAAATATTTATTGCAGTAGTCTACTCGTCTGGTTTTTATAAACCTCGCGGTTAACCCCTTACCTTGATCCAGTAATTCCCGCATATTCGTATAAATACTTGCACCTGTGTGACTCAATGACATTTTGATGAATTTTAAAATTATCACCAAACTGTCACAAATATAGTCAACACTGTAGGCAAGACAACAAACGTCAGTCTGTATTATAAGTTCCCTTACAAAGCTCTACAGAACACTGACAAAAAGAAAGAGTGAGTTTTATTATGTCATACAAATACAATGGATCTTTGATCCAAATAGCACATCCAGTGCAATCAATTTCGGTTAACAAACAGCGTGTAATTTTTAGCGACACGCAAGGCCTAAAAAATGCCATCTTCCAAAAGGCGAGCGATGCACGCCAATTTGTAAAATGGTTAAAGGCCAACTAAACCCAAACCGAAAAAGCGCCAGCATACCACGCTGGCGTTTTAGTTTTTAACTTTCGTACGCTTATCTAAATTCCTGCTACACTTATATTTTTAACCTACGAATAGGTAGTGAAAATGCGTTTGGCATGGTTTTTTTTACTATTTTTTTTGTGCCCTTTTGCAAATGCAACTAATCAATCTAAAACGATTGAATGGATCGTAGTTGATTTTGCCCCCTATTACATAATGAATGACCGTTACGAAGGCATGGGACGTGACGAAAGTGTCATTAAACTGCTTAAAAATGCTCTACCCGATTACACTTTCACACGCACTTTATTGCCTGCTAGTCGTGCCATTCATGAGCTATCAAATCCACACAATAATTACTGCATGTTGTCTCTATATCAAAGCGAACATCGCAAACAACACATTGCATTTACAACACACACGTCCACTGTAGGTTTGTCACCCTCCATTGCGATTCGTAAAGAGCTAATTGAAAAACTTAATTTAGATCCCTCTAAGCCGATATCACTAAAGTCATTACTTAACGACAAACACCTTGCATTAGGTGTATCAATGAGCCGCTCATTTGGCAGTAATATAGATAACGTAATTAACTCAAGCCATGATGCAAATATTATCTCAAGACCAGGCCGCGATACCCTTGCAAGCTTAACTTATATGCTACACAAAAAGCGCATTGATATTTTATTAGGATACCCAAGTGAGCATTATTATTTGGCGCACTCGATGGGATTCGAGAATGAATTAACCCAACTAACACTCTCTGAAGCGCCTAAATTAAGTGTTGGTTATATTGGCTGCACAAACAATGAACAAGGCCATGCAATGATTACCTTGTTAGATAAAGCGCTGGAGGAAATAGCGCATACACAAAATTTTGAAGATATCTTAGTACGATGGTTGCCAGATAACTTAAAACCAATCTTAGAAAAAAGGTTAAGAGATAGGAATGAAAGTGCCGCTCATTAAGCGGCACGTTTCGTGTAGTCGTTACTTACGAATACCTTCGATGAACAGGCCAATATCAACATGAGTTGATGCTGGGCCCAAGTTGTAATCAATACCATAATCAGCTAGTTTTAAGCTTGTTTCACCTTCAAAGCCAACACGGTAACCACCCCATGGATCTTTACCTTCGCCAATTTTATCAATTTCAAAAGTAATCGTTTTTGTTACACCGTTTAGTGTAAACTCACCAGTGACATCGGCTTCATCGCCTTCTTCATCAAACTTGATTGATGTGCTTTTAAACGTCGCTGTAGGGTATTTATCTACATTTAAGAAATCTTTACCACGTAAGTGCTTATCACGTTCAGCATGGTTCGAATCGATACTTTTTGTGTCAATAGTGACATTGATCTTTGATGCATCCGGTGCTTTGTCATCGTAACTAAAATCACCTGAAAACGTATTAAAACGACCGTGTAACCAGCTATAGCCTAAATGTTTGATTTTAAATGTAACAAATGCGTGAGCACCGTCTGTATCAATCACATAGTCTGCGGCATTTGCATTCGCTGTAGATAAAAGTGCAGCGCTTAGTGCTGTGCTTAATAATAATTTTTTCATATTAATCATCCTTCAATGGTTTGATCATTCTAATTAAGGTTTTATCTTTATCGATAAAATGATGTTTTAGTGCCCCTAAAGCATGTAAAACAACAACACCTATTAGCCCATACGCGGCATAAAAGTGAATTTTACCTGCAATATCTTCTTGATTAGCCACCGACTCGGGTAAAGCCGGAACAGCAAATAAGTTAAATACGTCGATCGCACGGCCATCAGCCGTCGAAATTAAGTAGCCAGATGTAACAATGACAATAAGGGCTAAATAAATTAATTTATGTACAGAGTGCGCAGCCATGTTTACCGCTTTAGAGCTTCCTGCAACAGGGTCTGGTTGCGTGCCTAATAAACGCCAGCCAAATCGAAACAATAATAAAGCAGCTAAGGTAATGCCAACGCTTTTGTGTAAATCAAGAGAGCCTTTGTACCACGTATCGTAATAGGTTAACTCAACCATATAGACACCTAAGCCAAACAGACCAAATACTCCAAGTGCCATTAACCAGTGAAGTAAGATAGCTACCCAGCCGTAACTTGACTTTGAATTCTTTAACATACTCATTTCCCATGAGAACCATGAAACTAAACACAGCTTAGCTCAGCTGTAATACAATGAAAATAGCGTAAAACAAACAGCTTCTGTGCGTATACGCACAGGTAACATTAGAATAGTCAGTGGTTAGTGGATTAAAAGCTTCTCTCAGTAAAACGGGTGTCTAAACTCTGACAGCTTTAAACTTTAACTTTCTTCCACCAGCCCTACGTAAATCTGGCTATTGGCATCAACTTGAAAGCAGCTAATGAGGTTTTCTTTTACCAGCTCTAGCATAGCGATAAAGCTTACAACGACACCGCTTCGGCCTTCTTCAACAGTAAACAGCGTATGGAATGGTAGTTGTGATTGGGCTTCGGATAGCTTGTCTAAAATTAAGCTCATGCGCTCACGAGTAGACAGCGCTTCTGCGGTGATATGGTGATGTTCAAATGTTTTAGCACGTGCCATTACATCGCTTAATGCAAGTAACAAGTCTTTCATTTCGACGTCTGGTAATAGCGCTTCACGCTCGCTAAACTCGGGGGCTAATGCCTCTGCTACAAAAATATCACGACCTTCTCGAGGGATCTCGTCAAGGTTTTCTGCTGCTTTTTTAAATTGCTCGTATTCTTGTAAGCGTCTGACTAGCTCTGCGCGCGGATCGTCGTCTTCTTCCAGTTCCTCATGTTTTGGTAACAGCAATCGTGATTTAATTTGTGCTAACAAGGCTGCCATCACTAGGTATTCACCCGCAAGCTCGAGTTGAAACTCACTCATCATTTCAACGTAGCGAACGTATTGTTCCGTAATACTAAAAATCGACAGCTCTAGTACATCTAATTTATGCTTTTTAATTAAATACAAGAGTAAGTCGAGTGGACCTTCAAAGGTCTCTAAAATAACCTCAAGTGCATCGGGTGGAATGTATAAATCTTCAGGCTTGTCGACCACCGCTTTGCCATGCAAAAAAGCCAGTGGCAGCTTTTGCTGCACTGGCTCTTGTATGTCGTTTGGGGCATTACGCTCTGAGCTTGTCAATGATGTCTCTATATTTCAAACGGTTTAGTATCGCCACAACCAACACGTAAAATTTCGATATCATCATCTGATAAATCAATCACTGTAGTGGCCTGTTCAGGAAGATAACCACCATGAATAATTAAATCAACTTGCTTTTCGATGCGATCACGAATTTCATCGGGATCAGCTTCGGTGAATTGCTCACCCGGTAAAATTAAGGAACACGACATCAACGGCTCCCCTAATTCAGCCAATAAGGCACATGTAATCGGGTGTTCAATAACGCGAATACCAATGGTTTTTTTCTTTTCGTTTAGTAAACGCTTAGGAACTTCCTTGGTTCCTTTAAAAATAAAAGTGTATGGCCCTGGTGTGTTATTTTTAATCAGCCTAAACAGCTGATTGTCTACACGTGCATATGTTGAGAGCTCAGATAAATCGCGACATACCAAGGTAAAATTATGGTGTTTTTCAATGCCTCGAATACGTTCTATGCGCTCTTTTGCTTGTTTATTACCAATACTGCAACCAATCGCATAACCCGAATCAGTTGGGTACACGATAACTCCACCTTGTTTAATAATATCAACAGCTTGACTAATTAATCTCGGTTGTGGATTATCTGGATGGATATGAAAAAACTGACTCATTACACGCTCCTATTGCCCTTCCCACGCTTGCCAAACACCTTGGCAATCTTTGGGTAAGTATAAATTTTTTCCCAGCTCCAACCAGCTTGTAGGAAAATGAAAGTCTGACCCCTGTGAGGCGAGTAAATCATATTCTCTAGAAAGCTCACCTAAAAACTGGCGTTCACTCGGTGCTTGCTGGGGTTGTGCAACTTCCATTGCATCGCCCCCCGCGTTTTTAAACTCGACTATCAACTTACGCAACCACTTATTCGACATTTGATAACGACCGGGATGCGCCAGAACAGCCACCCCACCCGCTTGATGAATAGCCGCTATCGCCGTTTGCATATCGCACCAGCAACTTGGTACATAGCCTGTTTTGCCACGGCCTAGGTATTTTTTAAAGACACCTGGAAAGTTTTTGGCTACGCCGCGCTCAATGAGTGCGCGAGCAAAGTGCCCGCGGGTAATTTGGGCATTGTCGGCAAATGCTTTCGCGTCGTCATAAATACCTTCAAAACCATTTTTTGCGAGGCGATGACCTATTTCGATGGCACGCTCTTCACGCTTCGCCTGTTGCGAGCTTAATAGCGAAATCAAGGCTTCATTCTCATCGTCGATATTTAAACCAACAATATGAATTTCAAAGCTTTCCCACTTAGTTGACACTTCAACACCGGCAATTAATTTAAGCGGTAAATCGTCATTCGCAATGATGTCACGTGCAGGGGCTATCGCCGCCAATGTGTCGTGATCGGTAATTGCGAACACATCTATATTTTTTTCAACCGCGCGGTGTAATAGTTGCTCGACTGATAGCTGACCATCAGAATATGTGGTGTGGCTATGTAAATCGTATTTTATCAAAGGAAAAGACTGCTTAACGTAAGTTCTTGAATCATTGATAGGAGTATAACAAAGATTTTATACTAATTGTTGTAAATTAATGCTTGACAGTATCGGCTCAGGTACGCTTTACTGTATGCACTTTAAGACACGTTGAAAAAGAAATAACAATGAACAAAACAATTCAAATCACAATTTGGTGGTGGCACTCGTAACTAGCGGGTGACGAATTGTCGTGTCTATACGATTTCAAAACCCGCTCATGTAGCGGGTTTTTTTATATCTAAATTTTAAGGTTTTATAAATGAATAACATAGCAACTCTTACACATCATTGGTGGTGGCGCCTGGCTTAGCGGGACGGTAAGGGTCTATCTAATTTATAGACATTATTATACGAACCCCGCTTAAGCATCGCTTTGCGGGGTTTTTATTTTTGGGAATGAGGGAGAATAAGGTTTGATTTTTAGTCATATAACAACGACACCGGGTGAGGTAACCAGTATCACTCAAGTGCGTGACTACATTAGTAGCCCACTTGCGTTATACAGTTTACTCGATAAACCCAATTCACTGCTGTTAGAGTCTGCAGAAATTGACTCTAAAGACAGTGTCAAAAGCCTAATTTTGGTTGACTCAGCGCTACGTATTGTTTGCCATGGTAAACACGTCACACTGACAGCACAGTCAAATAACGGCAAACAATTACTACCTTATTTACAAAGCCATGTGCAAAACTGCGATGCAGTGCTTATTGAAGACACACTCACATTGACCTACAACGAAGTAGCGAGCGATATTGACGAAGCCAGCAAACTGATTGCCGACAATGCTTTTAGCGCTCTTCGTAGCTGTATAAACAGTATAAAAAGCACCACAGACAACCCTTTTTCAGTCTTTCTTGGCGGGGTGTTTGCCTACGACATGGTCGCAAATTTTGAAACGCTGTCTGACGTACCTGAAGGTGAAAACAGCTGCCCAGACTATGTTTTCTATTTAGCAGAAACACTTGTGATAATTGACCATCAAGCCAAAACCACCGAGTTGATTGGTAATGTGTTTAACGGCCCAGAAGTGCACGCCAACTGCTTCGAAGTCGGTCAGCAGCTAGAACGCTTGAACAGCGTATGTGACAACGCAGCGCAATACCAAGGACAAAAGCAAAACGGTGCAAGCCCTGTCTCGGTTGATGTCAGCGATGAGCAATACTGCGAGCATGTCATCAAATTAAAAAAGAACATTGTCGATGGCGATATCTTCCAAGTCGTACCATCACGTACTTTTTCTCTTGCCTGCCCAGATTCACTTCATGCCTACAGCCAACTTAAGCAACAAAACCCCAGTCCTTACATGTTTTACATGCGCGACGAAGAGTTTGTGTTATTTGGTGCATCGCCTGAGTCAGCACTTAAATATTGTGTTGATAGCAAGCAAGTTGAAGTGTATCCAATTGCAGGTACTCGCCCACGCGGTAAATTTGCCAATGGACAAATAAACCCAGATTTAGATAGCCGCATTGAACTTGAACTACGTAACGACCAAAAAGAGCGCGCTGAACATTTAATGCTGGTTGATTTAGCCCGTAACGATGTCGCCCGCATAAGCGTGCCGGGTACACGCCATGCCAAAGAGCTATTAAAAGTAGACCGCTACTCACAAGTGATGCATTTAGTTTCACGCGTGGTCGGTACATTAAAACCTGAACTTGATGCCCTGCATGCGTATCAAGCATGTATGAATATGGGCACCTTAGTCGGTGCTCCCAAAGTACGAGCCGCTGAACTTGTACGTCAAACAGAACAAAAGCGCCGTGGTAGCTACGGTGGTGCAGTTGGTTATTTAACCGGTGATGGTGCGATGGACAGCTGTATTGTAATTCGCTCAGCCTTTGTGAAAAACGGCATGGCTTATGTACAGGCAGGTGCTGGCGTGGTGTTTGATTCAGACCCGCAGTCAGAAGCCAATGAAACGCGCGCTAAAGCACAAGCAGTGATTACCGCTATTCAATCGACTTATGAGGCACAATAATGAACACACCATCAGCCTATAAAATCTACTTTTTAGATAACTTTGATTCATTTAGTTATAACTTAGTCGATGAACTTTCTATGTTAGGGTGCCAGTTAGTGGTATACCGTAACAATATCAGTGCACAAAGCATTTATAACAAAATGTGCCAAGAAACTGTGCCAGTATTACTCGTGTTATCACCTGGGCCGGGAGCCCCCTCAGATGCGGGCTGCTTAATGGCATTAATTGAGCTTTGTAAGGGGCGTTTCCCAATGCTAGGTATTTGTTTAGGCCAACAAGCATTAACACAAAGTTATGGTGGCGTGATTGGCCATGCAGGTGAAACCGTACATGGTAAATCGTCGATTATTGCGTTGTCTGATCACCCTGTATTTGCAGGGATGGGTGAAAAAATGCCAGTAGCGCGTTATCACTCACTCATGGCAACTAAAGTGCCAGACGCAGTCGATGTCATTGCCTCGTATGAAAATATTCCAATGGCAATTTATCACCCGCAAGATAATGCGCTTGGTTACCAGTTTCATCCAGAATCGATTTTAACGCCAAACGGCGCCTTGCTATTACAGCAAAGTATTGAGTTTTTAACCGCACGCGTGCAGTAGAGGAATAACATGGAAGCAACAACCCTATCCCCGTTAAACCAATTATTGGCCAATCAACACTTATCGTTTGAGCAATCAAGTGCCTTATTCGATGCAATAATGAATGGCCAATTAAATGATATAGAGCTAACTGCTGCACTTATCGCGTTAAAATTTAAAGGTGAAACGAGCGACGAAATCGCTGGCGCTGCAGCATCTATGCGCGCCAACGCGGTGCCATTTACCACCAGTAAAACACTGTTAGCCGATAGCTGCGGTACCGGTGGCGATGGCTCAAATACGATTAATATAAGTACTACGGCTGCCATTGTTGCCGCAGCCGCGGGTATCAATATGGTAAAACATGGCAACCGTAGCGTATCGAGTAACTCGGGGTCAGCTGATTTACTAAAAGCCTTGGGCATCAATATTGATATGAGCCCAGAGCAAGCTGCCACATGCTTAGAAAACACTGGCTTTGCATTTTTATTTGCCCCGCATTATCACAGCGGTGTGCGTCATGCGATGGGGGTACGTACTGCCCTGAAAAGTCGCACTATTTTTAATATTTTAGGTCCGCTTGCCAACCCAGCCGCCCCCCACGTGCAATTGCTTGGTGTCTACGATGCATCTCTTTGCTTACCGATGGCCGAAACCCTAAAAACCCTCGGCACGCGTCGCGCTATGGTAGTGCATGGAGCCGGTACCGACGAAATTGCGCTACACGGCGAAACCAACGTCGTTGAGCTCAATGATGGCAAGCTAACCGAGTATACGCTGACAGCAACCGATTTTGGTCTTGCAAACTATTCACTTGAACAATTAGCAGGTCAAGGCCCAGAATATAATGCGAAAGCCAGTTTAGCGATTTTACAAGGCCAAGGGGAAGACGCTCACAACGCAGCCATTATTGCCAACGTAGCAGCGCTTCTTTACCTAACAGGCAAAGCAAGCGACTTAAAAACAGCCGCGAAACACGTAACCGAGTTGTTAGCATCTGGCAGCGCGATGAACACATTGAACGCAATTATTGAGGTAAGTCATGGCTAACGTATTAGACAAAATTGTTGCCGACAAACGTATCGAACTTGAAACCAGAAAAGCACAGCGTCCACTTACATCATTCATTGCGGATGTTGTGCCAACCACCCGTGATTTTGAAGGTGCGCTGGCAGCAAAAGGCACACAATTTATTTTAGAATGTAAAAAAGCATCGCCTTCTAAAGGGCTTATCCGTGAACCGTTTAACTTAGATGAAATTACCGCGGTCTATAAAAAATACGCAACCTGTATAAGCGTATTAACCGACGAGAAATATTTTCAAGGAAACTATCACTACCTTGAGTATGTGCGCAGTCAGGTTGAGCAACCGATTATTTGTAAAGACTTTTTCATCGATGAGTACCAAGTGTATTTGGCGCGGTTATCAGGCGGTGATGCCATTTTATTAATGCTGTCAGTACTCAATGATGAGCAATACTTAGCACTGCATAACGTCGCAGATACTTTAAATATGTCGGTGCTGACTGAGGTTAGCAACGAAGAAGAAGTGAGCCGTGCACTTGCACTGAATGCTCGTTTGATTGGCATCAACAACAGAGACCTGCGTGATTTAAGTACGGACTTGGCAACCACTGAACGATTACGCACCTTAATACCAAACGACAAAGTAGTTATTTCAGAGTCTGGTATATACACACACAACGATGTAAAACGCCTTGCTCCTTTATGTGACGGTTTTTTAATTGGCAGTTCACTCATGGCTGAACGCGATTTAGACGCAGCTTGCCGCAAGGTGATTTTAGGTGAAAATAAAGTGTGCGGTTTAACCCGTTCACAAGATGCTGAGGCTGCTTATCAAAGTGGTGCGGTGTATGGAGGGTTAATTTTTTACCCTAAATCGCCTCGTTATGTTGATATTGACTGCGCGAAACAAGTGACACAAAGTGCCCCGCTTGCTTATGTTGGCGTGTTTGTTAACGCACCACTTGAACAAGTCGTTGACTACGCACAAAGCCTAAAATTAGCCGCCGTCCAATTACATGGTGATGAGAATAGCGAGTATATTCAAAGTCTCAGAAAGCAGTTACCACTTGGCTGTGAAATTTGGAAAGCGCAAGCGGTAAATGGCACATTACCAAAACCGCTGGAAGGGGTTGACCGCCACTTATACGACACATACAGCAAAACCCAAAAAGGTGGCACTGGCGAAGCCTTTGATTGGTCAATATTAGACACAGCCACAGTGCCATTTATGTTAGCGGGCGGCTTAAATCCAGAGAATATTCATGCAGCGCTTTATCGCGGTGCCAAGGGGCTTGACCTAAATTCTGGCGTAGAAGCGTCAGCAGGTAAAAAATGCCCAACAAAATTACACAATGCGTTTTCGCATATCAGAAATTATTGAGGTTAGAATGCAAAATCCAGCTTATTTCGGTGAATTTGGTGGTATGTTCGTACCACAACTGCTTGTACCAGCACTTAAGCAGTTAGAAGCAGAGTTTAATAAATCACAAAACGATCCTGCTTTTCAGGCAGAATTTGAAAAATTATTGAATGAGTACGCAGGTCGTCCAACGCCATTAACGTTAACCCGAAACTTAATAAAAAACCCCAAGGTTAAATTGTATTTAAAGCGTGAAGATCTCCTTCACGGTGGTGCACACAAAACCAACCAAGTACTGGGCCAAGCGTTATTAACAAAACGCATGGGTAAAAAAGAAGTGATTGCAGAAACAGGGGCTGGTCAGCACGGTGTTGCAACAGCACTTGCGTGTGCCCTACTTGGCTTAAAATGCCGCGTTTATATGGGTGCAAAAGATGTTGAGCGTCAGCAGCCTAACGTGTTTCGTATGAAGTTAATGGGCGCAGAAGTTATACCTGTTACAGCCGGCTCTGGTACGTTAAAAGACGCAGTAAACGAAGCACTTCGTGATTGGTCTGCAAACTACAAAGATGCCCATTATTTGCTAGGTACAGCAGCAGGTCCGCATCCATTCCCGACCATGGTTCGCGAGTTCCAAAAAATGATCGGTGAAGAGGCAAAACAGCAAGTATTAAAAGCAGAAGGCCGTTTGCCTGATGCCGTATTAGCCTGTGTAGGGGGTGGCTCAAATGCCATTGGTATGTTCACTGATTTTATCGATGAGCCAAGTGTAAAACTCATTGGTGTAGAACCTGCGGGTAAAGGCTTAGATACCCACCAGCACGGTGCTACTTTATGTAAAGGCACGAAAGGTATTTTACACGGCACCTATACGTACATTATGCAAGATAATGATGGCCAAATTGAAGAGTCTTACTCTGTTTCTGCTGGCCTTGATTACCCTGCTGTGGGTCCTCAACACGCTCATTTACATGAAACAGGCCGAGCTCAGTACGTCGGTATTACCGATACCGAAGCACTTGAAGCATTTCAGCTCCTTGCTAAAAATGAAGGGATCATCCCTGCGCTAGAATCGAGTCATGCACTGGCTTATGCACTGAAATATGCCGAGCAACAAACCGAAGACACTATTTTAGTGGTTAATTTAAGTGGCCGAGGCGATAAAGATTTGGCTCACGTTCACAGTGTTTTATCAGAAGGAGGCGCGCTATGAGCCAAACTAATCGTTACGGACACATGTTCGCCACATTAAACGAGACAAACCAAGGTGCGTTTGTGCCCTTTGTCACCATTGGCGATCCTAATAAAGAGCTCAGTGTTGAAATCATCAAAAGTTTGATAGATGGCGGCGCAGATGCGCTTGAGCTAGGTATCCCGTTTTCAGATCCAATTGCCGATGGCCCAGTTATTCAAGCAGCGAACATTCGCGCACTTGATGAGAACATAAATACCCAAGACTGTTTTGATATTATTAAACAAGTACGTGAATACAATGCCGACATTCCCATCGGTTTATTACTGTATTCAAACCTTGTGTTTAAACGGGGCATCGAAAAGTTCTATCACGATGCAAAAGACGCCGGTGTTGATTCAATTTTAGTGGCTGACGTGCCGCTGCACGAATCAAAGCTGTTTCGTCAAACGGCAATGAAAAATGGCATTGACCCAATTTTTATCGCAACCCCGAATGCCGATGACGACACCTTACGTCAGTGTGCATCATACGGGCGTGGTTATACCTACTTGCTTTCACGCGCTGGGGTTACGGGCACTGAAACCAAAGCACAAATGCCTGCTGATTCATTGGTTAAAAAGTTAAAAGAGTACCATGCTGCCCCTGCTTTGCTCGGCTTTGGTGTATCAACACCTGACGATGTGAAATCGGCGCTTGAATCGGGTGCTGCTGGTGCAATTTCAGGCTCTGCGGTTGTAAAAATCATCGAAGCAAACCTTGACGACCAAGCAGCAATGCTAAGTGGTTTAAAGGCGTTTGTTGCCAGTATGAAAGCGGCAACGAAGTAATACCATTCCGCTTAATTAAGTGGTCTATTTTGAGGCAATAAAACTGCGTTGATAACAAGGCAAAAATTTAGTTATTTAGTTGTTCTAAATCAGAAATTTTTAACGTAGGTAGCGACTGGTTTAATCACTCAAAATGATTAAGTATTTTTGCGGAATGGTATAACGCGCAACCAATATTAAAAAAGGGCCCTGTGGCCCTTTTTTGCTGCTTATGACTAATGATGACGATGAACGCCTTCTTTTATTTCCTCAATAAACTTACGATTGAGCGCCTCTAAGTCAGCAGGACTGCGGCTTGTTACAATCCCTTCGTCGACACACACTTCTTGGTCAACCCAATTGGCACCTGCATTAATTAAGTCGGTTTTAATGCTCGGATAAGAGGTCACTTTCCGATCACGTAATTTGTTAATCTCGGCTAATAACCATGGGCCGTGGCATATCGCCGCAATCGGTTTGTTCTTACCGGCACTGAAGAAGCCATCCACAAATGCTTTTGCATCGCTATCTTGTCGTAACGTATCTGGATTAAATAATCCACCTGGCAGTAATAACGCGTCATACTCCGTTGAGTCAGCTTCACTCACAACACGGTCTACAGTGACACGTTCCCCCCATTGATTTTCATTCCAGCCTGTAATATCCCCACGTTCAAGAGATACCACTTCGACTAGCGCCCCAGCTTCTAATAAAGCGCTTCGTGGTGACAGTAGTTCGCTTTGTTCAAAGCCATTGGTGGCTAGAATTGCAATCTTTTTACCATTAAGTTGGCTGTTTAAATCTGACATGTTACCTCCTTATTACTGTGAAACTACACCAGTAAAAGCAGACAACATGCCAAGCTTAATACATTGATATTATTCAAATTATATTTAATGAGTTGCGACAACCTCTGTAAATACTACAGTGCCTTTGCAAATCCTACTTAAAGAATATCCTTTAAGGCTTTAGCAGGCTTAAAAACAGGTTTATTTGCGCCTTCAATTTCAATTTCTTCACCCGTTTGTGGATTGCGGCCTTTACGTGCTGGGTAATAACTTAAAGCAAAGGTACCAAACCCGTTAATTTGTACTTGGTCACCTTCTGAGAGTGATTTTTCAATGGCATTTAACATACTATTCAGCGCTGCTTGGGTGTCTTTTTTAGTTAATTCACTGTGGGCTGCCATTTGTGACACTAAGGCGGCTTTATTCATAAACTGCTCCAAAATACGCCGCTTAATCATCTAAGGTTAAGCGGAAAAAGATAAGGTAAAACAACCTAAACACGGTTTTAGGTCAAATTGGCTCGGCAGGCTAAGCGTTAAGGAAAGCTAAGTCAACCTTGTATCTTAGCCAATATATTGATACAACCCATTATCTTTTTAAATTAGAGCATTTTAAAATCTATGCATGCAATTATTGAATATATTCCGCTGATTCTGTTTTTTGCGGTTTTCAAACTCGTTGATATTTACTGGGCAACAGCAGTACTTATGCTAACTACCTTGATACAAGTTGCGTATTGTTATTTTAAGGAAGGTAAAGTACCGACTCGCCACTGGGTCTTTTTTGCTATTGCCGTCGTGCTAGGAACATTAACGTTAGTTTTCCATGATGAGCAATTTGTAAAATGGAAAGCCACAATTGTATACGCAATTTTAAGTTTCACCTTATTATTTAGCCGTTATGTACTTGGTAAAAACCTCGTAAAAAAAGCATTGAGTTCAATTTTAGAAAATGCCTCAGAAAGTAAACAAGAAGTCATTGTTCCCGACTCCTTGTGGAATAAACTAAATTTATTCTGGGTGGCTGTTACAGCGGGTATCTCAGCACTTAATATTTATATTGCTTATAATTTTTCACTCGATTTTTGGGTTAACTTTAAAGTATTTGGTTTAATGGGTATCACCTTTGTTTGCGTACTTGCGACCATTATCCTGCTGTTCAAATACTTACCCGAAGATGACGAAAACACCGATACGAAAGAACTGTAATGTCATAAAACTGTCGTCTTAGCTTGGTAACGTAAACAAAAAACGCGCTGAGACGACATTGAACGCCAATCAATACCGCTGGTTTGAATTTACCCTCATATTTGTTTCGCTTCCGCTTTTAGGCTTCTTGTTACGCGCACACCTTGCGAATTGGCTGATACCCGCCCTAATCATTTTAATGAGTGTCTGCGGGATGTTACTGTTATCAGACCCCCACTTTAAGCGCTTTCGTTTAACCAGTCTTGGTCAATTTAGTGCCGTTAAGCGCAGGCTATTTAGCTTTTTCTTTTTAGGTGCACTCTTTTCAGGTATGTTTTACGGCATCATAAATCAAGAAAATTGGTTTTCATTACCCCGAAACTCATTCAACGACTGGCTGTTATTGTTGCTGCTTTATCCTATTTTATCTGTGATGCCACAAGAGCTGATTTTTAGGACGTATTTTTTTCACCGTTATAAACGCATTATGCCAAGCAAAACAGTGCGGATTTTTGTGAGTGCTTCAGTCTTTGCCCTCGCTCATATTGTCTATGCCAATGTACTTGCGGTACTGCTTGCCTTTATGGGCGGCCTGTTGTTCTCCTATACATATGCGAAAAGCCGCTCCACTTTTGTTTGTGTTATCGAGCACAGCTTATGGGGGCTTTGGATGTTTACTTTGGGACTGGGTGATGTTTTAGATGCAGGGGCTATTTAGCGAATATAAAAAAGCCGCGCAAGGTGCGCGGCTCAATAACGAACGGGTTTTTAAAATCCGAAAATACTAAATGCAAAGAACTTCGTTGCGACAGTATTTACAAATATAAGCAATAAAATAGCCGGAATAAATGTTGATAAAGAGAAGTTCACATACTTTTCTGTAAAGCTGCCTATATAACCTTCACAACCTTGGCTTAACTCTTCAGATAGATTTGCTTTTTTCCAGCGATACATAACGAACAAGCACACCATTAAACCATTCAGCGGCAAAATAGTATCGTAGAACACGTCATAAACAATATCGAATAAGCTTTTATCTGCGCCACCATAATTTACAAACGACGTTAACGACTCCACCATACCAAACGACATGGTGCATAAAACCGTTAAAACACCTGTTGAAAGCGTTAAAATAGCTAACGCTTTTTTACGGCTAATACCTTTACGATCGCTTAGCGTTGCTGTTGGTACTTCAACAATTGAAACTAATGACGTAATTGCGGCAAAAAACACCAATAAGAAAAATACAAAAGCAACGACCGACGCACCAAAGTATCCGATGTCAGCTTGAAGAGCTAACAGAATTTTGGGTAAGTACACAAAAATCATTGATACTGATGAGTCTGATAACGTACTTGGATCTGTATTTGGGTTAAAACTAAAAATAGCAGGTAACACCATAAGACCAGCAATAAATGCCACTAATGAATCCGTGACCGCGACCATTTTTGCACTGCCAACAATGTCATCTTTCTTAGAAATATACGACGCATAGGTCATTAAGATACCCATACCTAACGATAAAGAGAAAAACGCTTGAGCCAATGCCCCATTTAATACGCTAGCATCCATTTTACTAAAATCTGGAACGATGTAATATTTAACACCCGCCATAGCATTATCAAGGGTTAATACATAAACAACTAAGGCCGTTAAAAGTACAAAAAGCGCTGGCATCATAAACTTCGCGGCTTTTTCAATACCTTCTTTAACACCACCCACCAGAATTAAATTTACAATAATGGCGACAACAGCCATGTAACCAAACACAGTATAACTGTTTATAAACGTGCCAAAATTATCTGGCTGAGCGAGTGCATCTAAATTACCCAATGCAGTTTGCGATAAATAACCAAAAATCCACACTGTGATTACCATATAAAAAACAGCAATCATAAATGGCGTTAATACTGCTAAAAAGCCTGCAAAGTTCCATTTAGGATCATTACCCGCTAAAAGCTTGTACGAACCAAGGGGATCTTTTTGCGCCTTGCGACCCATTGCCATTTCGGCCATCATTACCGGTAAACAAATAAAAATGACAAACAGTGCATAAACTAAAAGGAAAGCGCCACCGCCATTTTTAGTTGCCGAAACTGGAAAACCCACTAAGTTACCAATTCCTACAGCAGAACCCGCTGCCGCTAAAATAAAACCGAGGCGGGAGCTAAAATGCTCGCGTTTTTCGCTCATTTAAAAACCTTATTATTATTTTTTCAATCCCGCGACTCTACCAGTGTTACACCGCGTATTTCAAGCTTTATAAGTTAAAGCTATATGCCCAGCTGTAAAGATTATTACGCGAATAACTTCTCGTCTATTGACAAGAATATGCTACTATTTTCAAAAATTACTTTGGGAACACACCATGTTGTATATGATTTATTCAACAGATGTTGAAAATAGTTTAGAGGCACGTAAGTCTGCACGTCCTGCTCACTTAGCTCGCCTGCAAGAGTTAGCCGATCAAAACCGATTATTCACTGCAGGCCCATTGCCAGCAACTGACAATGAAGATCCTGGCGAAGCTGGATTTACTGGCTCTTTAGTCGTTGCAGAGTTTGAATCATTAGAAGCGGCTCGCGAATGGGCAGCCAACGATCCTTATATCGCTGCGGGCGTTTATGATAATTCTGTGGTTAAGCCGTTTAAAAAAGTATTTGGTTAAGCCCTTTTAGGCCTGAACTTAACTGAAGCAACAATTCAGTGTTTGTTCACTGCTTATTAACTAAAATTTGCTCGTTGAATCACTTAATTTAACGTTTTTACTTGAGTTTTAGTTAATTGGTTAATTAAACTAAAAGGGTCTGGTTTAGGAGTTCCCCATCATGCGCGTATTGTTAGCCTTCAGTTTTAGCCTACTATTTGCACTTTCAAGCTATCAAGCTGCTGCAAATAACAAGCAACCTGCTGAGGTGACTAAAAAGCAAGCTGTTGTTATAGCTAAAAAAGCTGAAGATGGCCGAACCCTCAAGATCACAGAGCAAGAAAAAATATATACCGTGAGAATTTTAAAAACGAACGGCCATGTGGTTGATGTCCACGTGAACAAAAAAACTGGCGAAGTGAAAAAGGATTAAGAATGCGAATTTTAGTAATTGAAGATGATTTACATTTAGCAGACAACCTTCGTAATGCTCTAGAAAAAGAGCGTTATAGTGTAGACCTTTGTCACGACGGTGAAGCTGGTTTATTTCATATTACAGAGTACCCGCTTGATATGGCTGTGGTCGATCTTGGCTTACCAAAAATTGATGGTATTGAGCTAATCAACAAAGCACGTGCTCAGGGTATTACAATCCCTATTTTGATTTTAACAGCACGTGACCGTTGGCAAGATAAAGTAGAAGGCTTAGATGCTGGCGCAGATGACTATTTAACAAAACCATTTCATGTTGAAGAGTTAATTGCCCGTTGTAATGCACTTATCCGCCGCAGTGCAGGTAAAGCAAACCCAGAAATGACAGCCGGCCCGATAAAAATCCATACCCGCTCACAACAAGTCTGGGTTAATGACAGAGAATTAAGCTTAACGGCATACGAATACAAAGTGTTAGAGTACTTGATGGTTAATCCGCAAAAAGTGATCTCAAAATCTGAGTTAACTGAGCATATATACGACCAAGACTTTGACCTTGACTCAAACGTTATCGAAGTTTTTGTTTTACGTTTGCGTAAAAAGCTTGACCCTGAGGGTACATTGAACCCTGTTGAAACATTACGCGGCCGTGGTTACAGGCTTAAAAGTCAGTGGTAGCATCGCAAATTCCGCTTAAAGTAAGGCAAGGATTTATCCTTGTCTTTGTTTTATTGGTCGCTTTACCCATTTTATTTTTCTCAATTGGTAAAGCTTATTATGCCTCCTTAGTCGAAGCGACCGAAAAAACCCTTGAAGCTCACCTTTACTCATTGATCTCTGAAGTTGATTTCACCGAGCGTGGTATTGTGATGCCAAGCACAATTTTAACGCCAGAATTAAACCGATTAAATTCAGATACCTATGCAATGATTTACCGAGGTGATTTACCCGTCTGGTATTCTGAGTCAGCCACAAATATTAATTTTATTCCCGATAACTTTGAAGCGCCTGCAGGCTCCGCTGATTTTCGCCGTGTAGAGTACAATAATGTTGTGTACTGGCAATTAACGCTCACCGTTATATTAGAAAACATCGATCAATCAGAACATGCTCGCTTCATTTTGCTCAAACGCAACGACGCCCTATTGCGTTTAATGGATGGTTTTAAACAAACACTCGTCAATTGGATGTATGTAATGGGGGTAGCCATTGCGGCATTGATGGCAATCGGCTTTGTTTGGAGTGCGCGACCTTTACAACGGTTAGATAAAGAAATTAAAGCGATTGAATCGGGTGATAATCAACAAATAAGAGGGCTTTACCCTGTTGAGCTACAAACAATCAAAGCCGATTTAAACCTTTTGCTTGAATCACAGCAGCGACAAAAAGAACGTTACCGTGCTTCACTCAGCGACTTGGCGCATGCCCTAAAAACACCGCTGGCTGTATTAAAGTCGAGCCCTTTAGCCAATGACGCAGATGCACAAGAACAGCTAGACCGCATAAATGTGATGATCGAACATCAATTAAAACGCGCTGCAACGGGAGCATCTGACACGTGGAAAAAGCAAACCCACATCAAACCTGTTATTGATTCTATCCTAAGTGCAATGACTAAAGTGTATCGTGATAAAGATATTATTTTTACTTCAGAGGTGAGCGAAAAAGATTACTTCTTAGGGGATAAAACTGATTTAATGGAGCTACTTGGGAATTTAATTGATAATGCATGTAAAGCCTGCCGTTCTCAGGTCGATATAAAGGTTATACAAAATAAAACGTTAACAGTGAGTATCTGTGATGACGGCCCGGGTGTCCCACACGATAAGCGTGAATCGTTATTAACACGTGGCACACGTCTAGACACTTACGAAAGCGGTCATGGGGTGGGTATGGCCATCGTTTCCGATTTAGTAAACTCCTACAATGGCACACTAACAATCAGCGATGCTGAAAAACTAGGTGGTGCAGAGTTTATCTTAGAGTTTAATTATCATGATAAAAAATAGAGCTTCTTTAATCAGTTCATCAGCCCTAATAAGCTTACTCGCCCTCAGCTCGCATGCAATCGCAGATCAAATCTGTGTGCTTAAAGGCAATCATCCTGATGAAACTAGGCATTATATTCAATGCTTAGATCAAACCATTGAAGATTTACAACGTGACCATAAAATGTGGGTCAACAAACTTACAATGGATATCGAAAAAATTAAAGAAGAGACAGGTAATAGTCAACTTTTGCCTATTTTTCAGCGTAGTTTAAAAAACCAAGAACGTTATTTAGAAGACAGCTGTCGTTGGCGCTACTTACAAAAAATGCCAAATGCAACAACAGCGGCAATTACCTATAAACACTGTGAGATTGAGATTTTAGAAAATCATATTAAAGTTTTACAACGACCATTAAATTAAAAAAGGCGCTTAAGCGCCTTTATTAATCTTCTAGTTTTAACTCTTCACCATTACCAAGCAAAGTAGCAAGCCAGCGCCCTTCTTGACTTGTCTCTAGCGCAATTTTAACGATCATCGTAAGCGGTACCGACAACAACATACCTACAGTACCCATGAGCCATCCCCAAAATATTAACGATAAAAAAACCACCAGCGTTGATAAACCAAGGCCTTTACCCATAAATTTTGGTTCAACAATATTTCCCATTACAGTGTTAATAACAAGATAACCACCGGCAATAAAACTGGCCACCAGCGGGCCCTGGGTTATCAGCGCCAATAATACTGCAGGTATCGCGGCAATAATCGACCCTATATTAGGAATGTAGTTAAACATGAAAGCAACAACACCCCACAGCACAAAATAATCAACATTAAGCGCCCAAAGCATAAAACCAGCCAGCAGACCCGTGCCTAGGCTCACCATCGTTTTTATGGCTAAATAGGAGTTAATTGAGTCTAAGAAACGGTCAATTTGCTTCATTTTCATTTCGGGGTCATCTAATGCCAAATGTATCTTTTTGCCCAACATAGGGCCTTCAAACAGCATGAATACTACGGTTAGAATAATCAAAAATAGATTTGCCATTACACCACCCAGCCCCGTTAGCATGTTAGTGGCAACATCGATTATTTTACCTGGATCAAACAGTGATATTATTTGTTCTTTGTCTATCAAAATGTTGTAACGCGCGGCAACATTGACTACCCACACAAATTCTTCTTTTAATTGCGCTTTATATTCTGGGAGATTTTTCGAGAAATCTGTCATCGATTGCCCAACCAACCCGGCAAGACTGATCCCCACACCAACAATTATCATCATTACAAATATCACTGCTATCGCTTTGGGGATGCCATATCGGGCAAAAAAACGAATTAAGGGATTACATATAATGGCAATAAATGCCGCCAAGACAAATGGAATAACAATCACACTTGCAGCTTTAATTCCTGCTAGAACAATAACTAATGCAGCAAATATCACTAAACTCTTATTAACACCCGTCAAACTCGACAAAATAAAATCCTTGTAAACTATTTCCCCCAGTGTAAGTGAAATGAGCAACAAAATAAATCACAACGCACTTGGCATAATAAGTGCTTAGCATATGTACGAAATTTGTACAAATTATAATATTGAGTTACCATGCGTTGAAGGCGCTTAAAAGGAGTTATAAATGTCACATTTATCAGAACAAGAGCTCTCTTTTTTCAACAGCCTATTTGAGGCAGAACACGGTGTAAAAGATTTAACAACCGACACTAAAATATCTGTTAACTTTAATTTACCCGACAAGCTGAATGGTCTGTTAAACAATGCCAAGCTAACCTTACTTGCTGAAGTGGGTATTTATCAATTGTGGTTTCCACTTGAGTTTATTGTTGACGACAAAGGGCAAGTTACCCCCACGTTAAGTGCCCCCGAAGTGATCGATACAAAAGGAATTGAACGCAGCTGGCGTACCCCCAACCTAGAATTGCAAACAGAACAATACCTGATTATTTCACTGTCTAGCACGGGCGTATTGTTGCAACCCAAAAATGCTGAGGAAACGCTCGATAAAGAAATTTTACTCGCTTTTAATCTGCCGAATAATGAGCATGTCGTCATTAGTGCAAAACCTGTGCGTGTCACAAGTAATGGCGTTGCAGCTAAAATAGAAAAAATTTGCGAAGGTGAAGACGCTATGCGTCAATACTTGTTTGATATTCATAAGCATCATCATGCAAAACTGTATGAAGAGGAAAATATTTCCACTGACCTTATCTAGTTGCAGGCTATGCTGAGCTTCGTTAAGCTTGGCTTTTTTGCACCTAAATCCAAAAAGGTATTTTATGAATTATCCTATCGGAACCCCTGGTAAGCCATGGAACGACGCAGATAAAAAAGCATGGCTTGAGTTACAATCTGTCAAGCGAAGCTACCAAGATGATGTTGTTTCACAATTAGACGCCTTATCAGCTCACTTCGATATTGAGCAGTATGGTGCACTAAGTTATGACACCGAAAACTACCCTCTTTACATTCTAAAAAGTAAGCATTGGCAAGCAGATAAACCGTGTGTGCTGATAACCGGAGGTGTTCATGGCTATGAGACAAGTGGCGTTCATGGTGCACTAGCCTTTGCTAAAACAAAAGCAGCTGACTACCTTGAACATTTTAATATATTGGTTGCGCCGTGTATTAGCCCATGGGGTTATGAAACAATCAACCGCTGGAATCCGAACGCAACAGATCCTAATCGTTCATTTTATAAAAATAGCCCCGCAGAAGAATCAGCAGCTATTATGTCTTTTTTAGCAGAGCATGATATCGCGCCGTTAGTGCATGTTGATTTGCATGAAACAACCGATACCGATAACAGTGAGTTTCGTCCAGCGCTGGCAGCCCGAGATGCAAAAACCCACGATAATTGGAACATTCCTGATGGTTTTTACCTTGTTGCAGACAGTGAACGACCGCAGGATGCCTTTCAAACCGCAATCATTAAAGCCGTTGAAAAGGTAACACATATTGCTCCAAGCGATGAAAACAACCAGCTCATTGGTGTTGTACAAACTCAATTTGGCGTCATAAATTACGAGGCGAAAAAATTGGGTTTATGCATGGGTTTAACCAATGCAAAATATGTTACTACCACAGAGGTATACCCTGACAGCCCACACGCTAACGATACAATTTGCATCAATGCTCAAGTCGCTTCTATTACCGGAGCACTTGATTACGTTGTTAATAATTAGTTAGTTATAAATCAATTATGTTGCATATAAATTATACACATACGGACGTAATGCAGGTAAATTATTAATTAAAATAAACAATAGCGAAAAAGTTATGCTTTTTCGCTATTGTTCAAAAAATCGCTAGACACGCACTGCAGATTGTATAAAATTCGCGCTCTTTTAATTAGATAGGGAAGCAAATTGAATTTTAAGAATCACTATGGCAGTGTCGCTATAATCACTGATGGCCCCATTATTATTGGGCAATTTTCTGGTAATATTAATGCACGTTTGGTCAACGACTTCGCGGCTGGATTAAAAAAACATATTTGCGATTTAGCTGGAAAACCGTGGGCATACATTAGTCATTCAACAAATTTATATGCAACTACCCCAGATGCTGAGCACGGTTTTGTCAGCTTATTAAAAGAGTTGAAAGATACCAATTGTAAAGCCACCGCGTTTATATTTAGCTCATCCATTGTGCTAAACCAAATGAAGCGTGTAATTGCGCAAGCACAATCACCGATTCAAATTCTAGACTGTTTATATGATGATTTAGACAGTGCAAAGGCCTATGTTCTAAAACAACTAGAGTTAGCAGAAATGGCTTGTTAAAAACAAGCCATTTAATACCAATGTGCAAAAATACTTAATCTTTTTGAGTGATTAAACCAGTCGCTACCTGCGTTAAAAATGTCTGGTTTCAAACAACTAAATAACTAAATTTTTGCCTTGTTATCAACGCGGTTTTATTGCCTCAAAATAGACCACTTAATTAAGCACAATGGTATTGGTAGCCACTGTTTAATCCCTGTAGAATTTACTTTCTTTCGTTATGCCAATACTCGCATCTTCCAGTGCTTGTATATGAAAACGAATTGATGTCACTTTTGATTTTAACCCATAGCCATCTGCAACAACGGTCACTGGCACTCGCTTCATTTTACCGGCTTCAATTAAAATTGACTCTGGTACTTGCAACACTGCCCCATCAATTCCTGAAATGCCAATCGTATAATTTAACGGCTGCTGTGTTTTATTGATAATCGACAACGTGTAAGGATTCTCAACTAGCCCTTCAAAGTTAACCCGATATAAAGCGTTTCTATCCCTTATCACTGATGCTTCGATTGGCGTACGCATTGCTGTCCATACAACCATAGCTAAAATAAACAAAGCTGTTAGACCACCATAACCAAGTAGCTTCAACCTAAATGGATTTGTCGTTTCACCATCCATTTGCTTTTCAGAAGCATATTTTATTAACCCTTTTGGATAGTTAAATTTTTCCATAGTACTATCACAAGCATCAATACATAACCCACAGTTGATGCACTCGTATTGCAAGCCATTACGAATATCGATGCCAGCAGGGCAAACTTCAACACATAAATTACAGTCAACACAGTCACCTAGCCCAAGTGCTTTAGGGTCGGCTTTACGTTTACGTGCACCACGTGTTTCTCCCCTTTGTTGGTCATAAGTTACCACTAACGTGTCTTTATCAAACATCACTGATTGAAAACGAGAGTAAGGACAGGCGACAGTACACATTTTTTCACGTAAAAAACCCGCATTGCCATACGTACAAAATGCAAATAAAAACACCCAGAAGCTTACAATACCTGACATTTCAAGCGTAAATAAACTCATGTATAACGACTTTGCAGGAATAAAGTACGCCATAAAAGACATCGATGTGATTAATGAAATAAGTAACCACGCAGCATGTTTAATCACTTTTTTTTGTACTTTTGTTGCCGACCAAGGTGCCTTATCCATTTTTATACGTTGGTTTCTCGATCCTTCTATTTTTTGCTCAACCCATGTAAACATTAACATCCAGATTGTTTGCGGACAGGTGTAGCCACACCATACTCGCCCTAACCAATTCGTAACGAAAAACAAGGCAAATGCACCAGTCATAAATAACATAGCTAAAATCATAAAGTCTTGGGGTAATAGCGTTAGGCCAAACAAGCTAAACTTTTGACTCGCAACGTCTAATAGCACTGCTTGGTGACCTTTATAAGGTATCCATGGAATCGCTATAAATATAAGCATTAAAACCCATCCAAGGTATCGACGAATACGTTGAAAACGGCCTTTTTGCTCACGAATATAAATGGGACCCTCTTGATTATAGGGCTTGATGATTAGGTCTTGCTCTTTGATTTCTAATTTCATTTTGCTACTTACTGTTAGTCTCGGTTCTAACAAGTAAGAGCAACAATCAGGCCAACAACAAAACACACATAACACATTGAAAAATAACGATATTAAAAATATAGGACGCCTTAATTTCGTGAAATACCGCGAGCTTGCGTGATATTTCGCGCCTTAGTATTTAATACCTAGCTTTTTCATTTTTGAGCGCAGAGTACTTTCTGGCAACTCAAGTAATGTCGCAGCACCATCCTCACCAGAAATTTTGCCATGACACTGCTTGAGTACAGTACAAATATGCTGTTTTTGCGCGGCATCGAGTGAAAGTACCACACCAGAAGCAGGGTCTTTATCACTCAACGCAGATGATAATTGCAGAACATTTTGTTTTGATAGAATTGCTTCACGCTCAAGTATGTTTTGTAATTCACGAATGTTGCCAGGCCACTCGTAGTTAGCAAGCTGTGCCAAGGTTGTTTTTGTAAGACCTTTAAAGTGTTTGCCAAGACGCTTATTAAGCTGGTTAATAATATTAGCAGCAAGCAAGGGGATATCTTCTTTTCGCTCACGCAATGCTGGTACGCGAATAGGAAATACATTTAATCGGTAATAGAGATCCATACGGAAACTTCCCTGCTCTACCATCTGCCATAAGTTTCGATTTGTGGCTGCAATAACACGAATATTCACAGTTAAAGTGTGTGTTCCCCCTACGCGCTCAAACTCATGTTCTTGTAATACTCTCAAAAGTTTACTCTGTAATTCAAGCGGTAGCTCTGCTATTTCGTCTAAAAAAAGCGTTCCGTTATCAGCTAACTCAAAGCGACCTTTCCTGCGTTCATTCGCGCCTGTAAACGCCCCTTTTTCATGACCAAATAATTCAGATTCGATCAAATTTGCTGAGAATGCAGCACAATTTACTTTGATAAAAGGTTGCTCAGCTCTCGTACTCAAACGATGTAAGTTACGTGCGACAAGTTCTTTACCTGTGCCATTCTCCCCCAAAATAAGCACTGTGCTGTTTGTTTGGCTGACAAGGGTAATTTGTTCAAGCATCGTCTGAAATGAGTGACTTTTTCCAACAAGACCCGAATCTTGCCAATCTTCATTTAACTCAGAAATAAGATAAGCATTCTCTTCTTGTAATTGTTCAGATAAATGCTGTACTTGCGCCAATGCATCACGCAAAGCGAGTTCGGTTTGCTGTTGTTTTGAAACGTCGCGAAAAATCGCGACAGCCCCTATCAGCTCACCATTCTTATAGACAGGTGTTGAGGTGTATTCTACTGCAAAATGGCTTCCATCTTTGCGCCAAAACACCTCATCGGTTACATGCCGATGCTTGCCATCAAACATGGTGCAATATATCTGACATTCGTCGGCAGGATAAGGCGAGCCATCTTTTCTAGTATGATGATGATATTGGTGAATTTTTTTACCTAATAACTCATCGGCATGCCACCCCGTCATGCGCTCTGCGGCAGGGTTAACAAACACCGCATTGCCCGATAAGTCAAAGCCATAAATCCCTTCACCTACCGCATTGAGTAATAATGTTGGGTCGTTTAAAAATTCCTTAATCATACATAGGCTCCACTCGCGAAATATCACGAGCATTATGACAAGCTTTTAATTAGCAAACAAGTAAAGTAATAAAGGACTGTTATACCAATTGGCTTAATTAAGTGGTCTATGTTTAGGCAATAAAACCGCGTCAATAATAAGGTAAAAATGTCGCTATTTAGTTGTTTTCGGCAATTGCTCCTGCATTGCTCTCCCCCCTGCATCCATGCAGTCGTAAATCAGGCATTTTTGTCGCAGGTGGCACAGGTTTTATCACTCAAAATGATTATCTATTTTTACGGATTGGTGATAGTCAGTTGGCGACTAAGTTTGACGTTTACAAAATTACACTGACGTTTTCAGAAAAACGACTTAACTATTTTTAAATTGACGCACTAAATACATTAAAAAAGCGGCATTTTGCCGCTTTTTACACTGCTTGCTGATACCCTTTCTAGAGAGTAGGTACTAAGAGAATTTCACCCTGTGATACTTTCATATCCAAAGGTAACTTACTTAGTAGTGCCACTTTAGGGTCATTTATATTTAGTTTATAAACTGGATTAACGGCTAAAAAGCTATTTATAACTTGCATCGCTTGCTCATCTAGTAAGTTTAAATTACCTTTAAACCCAGCAGTATCGACCGTGGTGTCTATTAATTTCACATTACGAAGAAACACCGCTTTTTTCTCACTGTCATAGAAAGGACTGCCTTCGATTTTTAGTTTTAATCTTACTGGGTATTTAAGTGCAAACGCTTTAATCACTGCACTTGAGTCTGCGCCTAAAACGACTACGTCGCGTTTATCTGGACCAACGTTAACACTTAAGTCATTTACTGAAAAATCAACTGGCAAACCCATCAACTTAATTTGTTCACTGAGTTTTGGTAACTGATTTGCAAGTGCAGTTTCTATTTCTGAATTTGTAAATGAATAAACAGAGACACCTTGATCTGTGCTCTTACACGCCCCTAAAAATAAACACGTAAGTAATATTAAAATTCTCATTTTTTTCCTCAAAAAAGCCGCTTTAAAAGCGGCTTAAATCAACCATGTTAACTTATTTAATCTTTCAATAATCAAGATAAGTAGGATATGACACCCCACTTATCTTGAGAGAAAACTAAATACCTTAATCGATTGCTATTAATCGTTAAATTGCGAATATAACTTTAAGCCTAGCTAGTGTGTCAGGTGAAACTGAACCTTCACTGACCGCTAAAAGTTGTTTTAGATAGTAGTAAACATCAGCCTGTTCGCCACGATGCTTATCATCAAGCATTGCAACTTGCTCTGTCATACGTAATTGGCTATCGGCTGATTCAACCCCTGCTAAAATTTCAATACGTGTCAACAACTGCTGCGCAGTTAATGCTGTTGTTAACGAAGCCTGAAATTGAGCCGGTATAGTACTGCCCTCTTCTAGGGCACTAAACAAAGCAGCTAGCTTTGATTGTTCAGCTTGTTTACCAAGCACCTCTGTTTTCGCCGCGATGGCACTTTCTAATTGCGCAACTCGACCACTAAGTGATTTAGAGTAGTCTAATGCCGATAATTTAGCCGCTAAGTCTTTAAGTTGTGCTAAGTGAACCACACTGCCTAACGCAGACTCAAGCTCGGTTAATTCCACTGCAGCGACTTCATCATTCTGCTGTTGAGCTTGCTTTTGTATTTCAAACTCTGCGCTACGCTTTGCAAATGTCTCATCGTTGACACGTCTAAATTGCTGCCATAACGTGTTTTCTGCTTTCATGCCAGCAAAACCAATTGTTTGCCATGTTTGTTGCAATGCCTTTAATTGCTGGCATGCGGTTGCAAGGTCGTCAGATTGAGAAAGTAGTGTTGCCTGCTCAACGAGGGCACTTTTCTGTTCCGCATTGGCTTTGTGAAATGCAGCTAACTTCGCATTCACTTGCGACTGAACCGTTTTGAACTCGCTGTGTAATTCACGATACGTTTTAGGGTCTACATTACCCGCAGAACGCCATGATTTACTGATGCGGTTATACTTACTTTCAAACTGTTTCCAGTCAAAATCATCGGTCTGTGCATCAAGCTCAGCTAATTGCTGCATTTGTGCAATAATATCTAAACGCTGTGTTTTTGCGTGCTCGCGCAACTGCTCTTGCTCTGCAAAATACTCACGACAAGGCGTGAACAACACTTCAATGTGTTGATCAAAAAGTTCACCCTGCTGTTTTTCGGCATCAGTATCTAAACGACCTAATTCATTCCAACGACGGCGTAATTGTTTAACTTGCTCAGCACGCTGTTTAGGATCGGTACATGGCGTTGCAACAAGCTCACTGACCTCTTGTAAAATAGCGTCGCGCTTCGGCGCCGATGCATATTTTTGCCAGTCTTTCGCTTCTGCTAGCTGTGCCTCAAGCTCTGCTTTTAATGTATTTAATGGCTGCTTATAAGACTCGGTTAATGTCTCATATAACTCTTCAAATCCTTTAAAAACACCAAAGGCAACATTAAAACGACCTTGATCAATCAAACGTTTAACATCACGTGCTTTGCGCTTCGCGGCTTGTTGGTTTTTGTCAAACTTACTCGTTAATGGCAACATAGCATGTTGCCACGCTTTCACACATTCCGTTAAGTTAGCTTTAAAGCGCCCTTGTAGGCGAGACGGGATATGCGAGAGTTTTTTTCGCGCGAATTTGCTTTTCTGCTCAAACTCTTTATTTAGCGTATCAAACTGTGTTTCATCGTCGCTTGTCGTAACCGCAGATAAAGCATCGAATGCCGCTTTATAGTCAGCAATCGCAGCAACTAACTGTGGTAACTGCTCCACTTGTTTAAACAAATTCGCTAAATGCTGTTTCACATCACGTACATTTTGATTGTCAGCAAGCTCAGTCTCAGCAAGAGCCTCTTTTGCTTGACTTACTTTCGCTTCAAGCCAATCTTGCTGTATTTGTTCTGGGGTCTCTAGACCGAGCTGTAATGCATTTTCAATTTCTTCGCCTAGCGCTTCTAAAGTAGCCAGTGCCAACACTTGACGCTGTTGCTCTGCAAGCTTTTGCTGCTGCGCCTCATGCTCTTTGCTAAGCACCGCAAGATGTGTATCTAACTTTGCGATAATGGCTGAGTATTTTTTATCTAATAAGTTGACTTGTTCATCCGTTAGCCACTTTAACTCGATGGCCTGCCATTGCTGTAGTAAATCAGCATGTTGCTGAGATACTAGGTTGAAATCACTTTTTTCACGCAGTGCATTAAGTTTAGCAAGTACAATTCGGGTATCAGCTTCAACTTTAGCCGGCATTTCAGCGGCTAAACGCTCATTTTCTAAATGGGCAGCAAGTTGCGTATGCGCTTCACCTTTAGCATGTTTCAAAAGTGGTTTAGACAGTTGGTGTTGAATTACAAGTTCAACTAATTTGAGCTGTAACTCTTCGCTTCCTTCTTTGAAAGCTTTATCAACTAGGTTTGGGTTAGCTAAGCGTTTTAGTAACTTAACACGCACTTGAATTTCTTTTTCTGCAAACGCGAGTTTTTCAAGTGTTTTAACGGGTGCAAAACGTTCAATGAATTCGTTTTTTATGCTCTCATCAAGCTGACTGTCGGTGTTTAACACCGCTTGATTTATATGCTGTTCGGCAATCTCTTTTAATGCCTGATCTTGTTTATATACTTGCCACCATAAAACAATATCATTTACTTTATTCAATGCTTTTTTACGGATTTCTGCTGAACTGTCTTCAAGCGCGATGCTATTCAAAATGTTGACATCACGTTCTGAGTCAAGGCGTTCAACAGCAGCCAAACGAACTTGGCTCTTAGGGTGTTTCCATTTCGGTGTAAATAGGTGTTTAAAGATCATTTTCACTAAACCTAGCTATTTCATTTTCAGATGCGAATTCTTTTTGCAATTGAGCTTTGCTCTTTTGCACCATTTCACCATTGGCACCAATGGTAAACTGCTCATTGGTCTGCGAAACTTTAGCTTGATAAAGCATCACGAGTTGAACGGTTTGTTGTTTTTGCTCTTCAGTCAATACCGTGCCATCAGGCCATTTGCCTGTTGATGCGCCATACTGAAGACGTTCAAATACTTCTGGGGTGATATTCTTAACGATGTGATCAATATTCATGTTACTTTTTCTTTTTTAAAACAACTAAATAGATACGGCTTACAATATACCATACAAAGCCTACTGCCATGGCTGCCGAATAGGCATACCACTCTAAAGATTCTGCTTCAGGGTGAATAAAGTAATAACAGAAAAAGCCCCCTAAAAATAAAATCAGTGCGAGGAAAGAATGATTCATAAACTTTTGCTGTTTACGAATGCGCGTTTCTTTTTGCATTTGCTGCAACTGCTCATTGCTCAGCTCAGTGACTTGGCACTCACAATGAGGACATTGTTTATGTTTGTCAGATATTGATTTTGCACATTGCGGGCAACTAATAATCGCCATATCTTTCTCCATACTACGCATAAAAAAGGCGCCTTTAGGCGCCCTTTATTGTACTTGTTTTATGAGTCGATGTCTTTTTCGAATTGCATTCAATCGTGAAGATTCGAAAATAGTAATAACTAAGACGCTCTAACCCACACTTTAAGTTTATTGCTTTAGCAACTTATAATTTATCTTTTGCCTTTTGTTCAAGGCGTTTTTCCCAGAATGTGGCATTTTTAATCCCTAACTTAATAGGGTCGAATGTAATTTCGCCACCGGCTTTCTTTTGCTCTTCATAATCGCGTAAACAATTAAGCGCAGGCTTAGCCACGAAAAAGATAGCTAAAATGCCCACAATATTAATCCACGCCATTAAGCCAACACCGATATCACCAATAGCCCAGATATACCCAGAGCTATTAACCATACCGTATGCCACCATAAACATAATAACGAGCTTTACAAGAACAAGTGGAATGCTCCCCTTGAAGTAACGATTTAAGTAAGCAACGTTTGTCTCTGCGATATAGTAATAAGCAAGAATTGTCGTAAATGCAAAGAAAAATAACGCAATACCAACAAACGCCTGGCCAAAACCACCAAACACACTAAATAATGCCATTTGCGTAAAGGCTGCTGAGCCAATTTCAGTTGCTGCATCAACGTTTTGAACAATGAATTGCCCTTCAGGTAATTCACCTACGATATTATATTGTTGAGTAATTAAAATCATTAATGCCGTTGCTGTACATACAAAGATAGTATCAACATAGACTGAAAAAGCTTGCACTAATCCTTGTTGTGCTGGGTGATCAACCTCAGCGGCTGAAGCAGCATGCGGCCCCGTACCCTGACCCGCTTCATTTGAGTATATACCACGTTTTACACCCCAACCTATCGCTGCACCAAAGCCCGCTTGAGCCGTAAATGCATCAGTAATAATAAGTGAAAAAATACCCGGTACTTTATCAAGGTTTATAAATACCACGATTAAAGCAAGAACAATGTAACCAAGAGCCATAAATGGCACAACGATTTGAGTAAAGTTGGCAATACGTTTAATGCCACCAAAAATAATGAACGCTAACACAATCAAAATGATCGCAAGTGCAACCAGTTTAAAGCTACCAACATCACCAAAACTTGTGCTCACTAATGTACCTTCGCCAAACACTTGGGTAAATGCGTTACCTACCGCATTCGCTTGTACACCTGGTAAAAATACACCGCATGCGATAATTGCCGACACAGCAAATAGCACTGCTAACCACTTTTGTTGTAAGCAACGATCAAAGTAATAAGCAGGGCCACCGCGATACTGGCCATCTTCTTCTGATTTATAAATTTGACCTAGTGTTGATTCTGCATACGCGGTACTGGCTCCTAAAAATGCCACGACCCACATCCAAAAAATAGCACCGGGGCCACCAAAACCAATTGCTGCAGCTACACCTGCGATGTTACCAACACCAACACGGCCTGATAACGAAACTGCCAAAGCTTGAAATGATGAAATACCGGTATTAGAACTGTTTGAGCTTAGTAGCAACTTACACATTTCTTTGAAATGTCTAACTTGAGCAAAACGGGTTAAAACGGAATAAAACAGACCTGCGCCAAGACATAAATAAATGAGTGCACTACTCCAGACTACGTCATTAACGGCGCTTACAAAAGCTTCCATGGATATCCTCTATGATTATATTTTTTATTGTTAGTTACGATACTCGGCGTTAGCTTGTGAGAATGCGCGACATACATATAGATGCGAGAAATAAATACTAAGATTAATTTACTTCTCAGCTAAACGTATTGAATATTAACTTAAATCAACCAACCTTGTTAACAGTTAATTTTCAATATAACAAATCTAATTACGTGATATGTAGCAGAAACAAGGACGGGCATCAGTATTCGCTGATGCCCGTCATTGGATTAGACTCGTTATCGTAATTTATCGACAACGTTAACAATGGCCGCTAGTGTATCTTGACCAAATTGATACGAGCGACGATCTGACCAGCCATAGTCAGGATCTGGTAAATCGTTATTATCTTTAAATGGCATTTCGACAGTGTACGCCAAAGCATTAAACTCATGAGCAACTGCAGAAGAACCAACCGTTAAGTTCGCTTGGCCTGGTTCATCTTTCGGATAACCGTGCTCATCTTGAAATTCAGGTGTCACTGTTAATAGCGCTGCTTTGAAGCTGTCTTCAAGCTCTTTTAAGCGGTCATCGTATCCCGGAATACCTTCGCTGCCCGCAACAAAGTTATATGGAATAGCTTCGTCACCATGAATATCTAGGTGCATATCAAGGCCTGTTTCACGCATTTTATTTAGCACTAAGAATACTTCAGGGCTATTTTCCATGCTTGGCGTTTGCCATTCACGATTTAAGTTCACGCCTTTAGCATTGGTACGCAGATGACCACGAACGCTGCCATCTGGGTTCATGTTTGGCACAATGTAGAACACCGCTTTTGATAAAAGTGCAGCGGCATGTGGGTCTTCATCATCAAGTAATTTATGTAGTAAACCTTCAACGTACCACTCAGCCATCGTTTCGCCTGGGTGTTGGCGTGCAGTAATCCAAATTGTTTTCTTATCACTGCTTGGAATACCAACACGTAGCACACTCATGTCACGACCATCTAACGTTTCGCCGAGTGTTTCAAGCTCACAAGCGTGCTGGCTTTGTGCCCATGCTAATAAATCTAAATGACGGTCATAGCTGTATGGCGCAAAATACGCGAAATACACGCAGCCACACTCTGGTTCCATTTCAAATGATAGTGTGCCATTTGCGTACTCTGAAGGGACACGGAACCACGTTTGACGGTCGTAAGACGCAACAGCATGGTAACCTTCCCAACCATCTGGGTAGGCTGAATTTTCTAAGTTGTTGATATGTAACTTGTGGTTTTGAAATGGGGTTGTTTCTAGACGAAAGTGAAACCACTGGAAAAAATCAGACTGATTATCTTTATTGATTTCTAATTGAATATTCAGCGGGTCAACGGCTTCAATAACCTTGATGTTACCACTGTCAAAATTGCTGGTAATTTTCATTCTATAAACCTATTGCTTAAAAATAATTCTTAACGGCGTAGTCATTCGATAAGAATTAAGTCAACGCACCGATTAGGACGTTTTGTTAGTAATATGTAGCAGACTAAATACAGCCTACCACATGCAGAAAATTTGCAAAAACTTTCACGACTAAAAAAGCCAGCAATATGCTGGCTTTTAAATTTATCACGTTAGGTATTAGCGAGGTAAGCTTGGGAACGTTACTTCAGCCATATCACGCATACAACGTACTACTTGGCAGCTATAACCAAACTCGTTATCGTACCAAACGTAAAGTACAACACGGTTGTCATCAACAATCGTCGCTTGTGAATCTACAACACCTGCATAGCGGCTGCCCACTAAGTCTGTAGATACGATTTCTGTTGATGCAGTGTAATCGATTTGGTCACGTAAATCTGAATGCAGCGCAGTATCACGTAAGAAAGCATTTAACTCTTCAACGGTTGTGCCTTTTTCAAGGTTAAGGTTTAAGATAGCCATTGATACGTTAGGTGTAGGTACACGGATAGCGTTACCCGTCAGTTTACCTTCAAGTTCAGGTAATGCTTTTGATACAGCTTTAGCTGCACCTGTCGAAGTGATAACCATGTTAAGTGCCGCAGCACGACCACGACGCTCAGCACTGTGGTAGTTGTCGATTAAGTTTTGGTCATTTGTATAAGAGTGAACCGTTTCAACGTGGCCATTCTTAATACCAAACTTATCGTTTAATGCTTTAAGCGTTGGTGTGATTGCATTTGTTGTACAGCTTGCTGCACAGACAATTTTATCTTCAGGTTTGATATCTTTGTTATTTACACCGTAAACGATATTTTTAATATTACCTTTCGCAGGCGCAGTTAAAAGTACTTTTGAAGCGCCTTTTGATTCTAGGTGAAGTCCAAGACCTGCTTCGTCTTTCCAGATACCAGTATTATCAACGATAAGCGCGTTGTCGATACCGTATGCAGTGTAATCAATTTCGTTAGGTGAGTTAGCATAGATAACTTGGATGTAGCTACCGTTCGCTTTAATTGCATTGCGCTCTTTATCAATCGTAATAGAACCATTGAAAGGACCATGGATTGAGTCACGACGCAATAAACTTGCACGCTTTTCAAGGTCACCGTCTTTACCGCCACGTACAACTATCGCGCGTAAGCGTAAGTCTGCATAAGGACCTGATTTTTCAATTAATAAACGAGCTAACAAACGACCAATTCGGCCAAAACCATATAAAACAACGTCACGTGGCTCTTTACGCTCTGCATTCGCAATTTCAGCAAGCTCTTCAGTTAAATACTCTTCAACAGAACGGCCTTTAGCGGCATCGTTATATAAATAACCGTATGCTAATTTACCAATATCGATGCGTGCTGAGTTTAAATCCATTTTGCTGATGGCTTCTAAAAATGGGAAGCTCTCGCGCAAACGTAATTTAGTGCCTTCAAACTGAGCAACAGTTTTGTGGGCTTTGATGATATCGATAGGGCTAGCATTAACAAGCGGGCGGCCATAAACAGCAATTTCGATACCGCGGTTACGGTATAGGCGACCAATAATTGGTTGCATGCTTTCTGCGTAATCTTGGCGTTCTTGCCAGCTGTTTGTGTATTCTAACTCGTGAGATGAGGTCATTTTTTTTACCTAATTAAACAATTTTGAACGGATAGCCTTAAAAATATGCTGTGATTTGAGAGCAACACATCTCAGGCAGGGGTATTCTAATTTAAACTCAAATGATTCTCCACTGTTACAGAACAATTCATTGCGCTAGAATAAAGTCGTATTTATTAACTCGAGGTTAAGGAATGTTACTAAGAGCAAGCGTTTTGCTTGGTTTATTGGCATTAACAGGGTGTGAAGATCCGCTTACACTGGCTAAAGTGTGCGACGAAACACCGGGTTTTTGTAGTGATCTAAACAAAGATAGCCACTGCAAAGAACAACGTGCCGATGTGATAATTCAACGTTATGTTGAATATAAGTCACCCACTGACGAAAACAAATATCAATTATTGAAAGACTTTGAAAAATATAATCAATGTGTGTCTTTGGCAGCAAAAATTGAGCATATTAAGTTAAAAGAAAAAACCACATCTCGTGTGGAAGGTCATTTAACCAGTATTAAAGAAATGACACGTATCTTCCAAGACACAAAAGATACCAATCATCCAGGGCTACTCTATTACCATTGGTCACGCAATAACGACCAATCAGCGTTATCAAAATTACTTGCTTTAGAGAACAAACAAGATAAACGCGTAACAGAAAATGCAGAAATACAATTTTTCTTAGCCAGTTACTATGTCAAGTTTGACGATGAAAAAACCATTGATCTGCTCTACAAAACATTAGAGCTAAATAAGGCGGGTCAAACACCTAACCCAGAAATTTATCCAACACTTGTAAGCTTATTTTACAAACACGAAAAATATAAGCACGCTTACACATTCGCACGTGTTGCACAATTATCAGGGTTTGAAAATGTTGATATTTTGCCGATTGAGCACAAGCTCACCGTTTCTGGTAAAAGTCTCGACAGCCTCAATGAGCTCGCACAAAAAACTTACGACAGCATTCAAGCTGGCGAATTTGTCTCGCCCCGAGGCTTTTAAAAATAAAAAAGGCAGCGAATGCTGCCTTTTCTTATTTTGATTTGCTTGTACCAACTTCCACACGAGTTTTAAGCTTCTGACCTGGTCTAAAGGTCACAACTCGGCGTGCCGAAATAGGGATGTCTTCGCCTGTTTTCGGATTACGGCCTGGACGTTCTTTTTTATCTCGAAGATCAAAGTTACCAAATCCAGAGAGCTTAACCTGCTCGCCTTTTTCTAGCGCTGAGCGGATTTCTTCAAAAAACGCTTCAACTAAATCTTTGGCATCTTTTTTATTGATCCCGAGTTTTTCAAATAGGTGTTCAGCTATGTCGGCTTTAGTAAGCGCCATATCTAGTCCCTCAACGATGCGTTAAATTGTTCGGCCAATGCGGCCACCACATTATCAACTACTTGATTGATATCTTTCTCTTCGAGCGTTCTATCAACCGCTTGCAGTGTTAGAGCAATCGCCAAACTCTTATAATTTGGCTCAATACCTTTGCCCTTATACACATCGAATAAGTTTAGGTCAACCAATTGATTTCCGCCAACTTTTTCTATGACCTTAAAAATATCACCCGATTTCACGTGATCTTCCACTAAAATCGCGATATCACGGCGGTTTGACGGGAATTTCGACACTGCAACTGCTTCAGGTAATTTTCTTTTTTCAAGAGCCGACATTTCAATTTCAAACACGAATGCTGTGTTATTGATATCTAGCGACTTTTGTACTTGCGGGTGAACCGCACCAAAGAAACCAACCTTTTTACCATCAGCATAAATAACGGCAGATTGACCAGGGTGTAAGCCATCTGACTGTTCTGCTTTTATCTCAAAACGTGACATATCGTTGCTAATAGCTAAAAGTGCCTCAACATCGCCCTTTAAGTCATAAAAATCAACAGGACGCTTTTCTTGAACCCAATGTTCACCGTGAGCAAGACCCGAAATCACACCACCGATTACCGCAACTTGGTTTACCCCGTTTTCGGCCTGTTCGTCACGTAAGAATTTTAAGCCATGTTCAAACAAACGAACACGCGGTTGCTGACGATTTTGGTTATACACCAATGATGCCAACAAGCCAGGCATTAAGCTTACACGCATCGCTGACATTTCAACTGAAATTGGGTGAGGTAATATCAATGCATCACTTTGCGGATGCAGGATTGCTTGTGCTTTAGGGTCTACGAAGCTGTATGTGATGGCTTCTTGATAACCACGTGTCACTAAAGTATTACGGAATTTAGTAACCGCAACATGTGATTCATTGTGGTTAGTCATTTTTAGCTTAGCTGTCGGTGCTACGTTTGGAATGCTGTTATAACCAAACACACGCGCCACTTCTTCAATTAAGTCTTCTTCGATACGGATATCAAAGCGGTAACTAGGTACATCAGCGCTCCATACACCATCGACAATTTTCACGTCTAAGCCTAAACGCGTTAGGATATCAGTAACTTTTGCATCATCAATGTGATAACCAATGACACGGTCTAAACGCTCACGGCGTAAACGCACTTCAGTTACTTTTGGCAATTTATCATTTGCAACCGCTTCAACGACTGGACCTGCTTCACCACCTACAATATCAAGTAACAGTGCTGTTGCACGCTCCATTGCATCTTTTTGCAAGGCAAAGTCAACACCGCGCTCATAGCGATGTGATGCATCTGTGTGAAGACCGTAACTACGTGCTTGGCCCGCAATAGCAACTGGGTTGAAAAACGCACTTTCTAATAAAATATCAGAGGTTGATTCTGTCACACCTGACTTTTCGCCACCAAAAATACCTGCAATAGCAAGCGCTTTGTTGTGATCTGCAATAACAAGCGTAGACTCATTCAGTTTAGCTGTGTTGCCATCAAGAAGGATCAACTCTTCGCCCGCATGAGCGCTGCGAACTTTAATGCCGCCTTCAATCGCATTTAAGTCAAATGCGTGCATTGGGTGGCCAAGCTCTAATAACACGTAGTTAGTTACATCAACCACTGGGTCGATTGAACGAATACCACTGCGGCGCAGCTTTTCTACCATCCAAAGTGGTGTCTGTGCATCTAAGTTAATTCCCTTGATTACACGACCTAAATAACGAGGACAGGCATCATCGTTAACAAGTTCAATTGAAACTTTGTCGTCGATCGTTGCAGCAACTGGCGCAATATCAAGTGTATTAACATCAATACTGTTTAGAACACCCACTTCACGGGCAAGACCTTTTATGCCTAAACAGTCACCACGGTTTGGTGTAAGGTCAACATCAATGATGTTGTCATCTAGGTTTAAATACTCGCGTAAATCTGTACCGATTGGTGCATCAGCTGGCAATTCCATGATGCCGTCGCCTTCTTCGCTGATCCCTAATTCAACGAATGCGCACAGCATACCATGTGAGGGTTGACCACGAAGCTTGGCTTTTTTAATTTTAAAGTCGCCAGGTAAAACTGCACCAACCGTGGCGACAGCTACTTTTAGTCCTTGACGGCAGTTTGGTGCACCACACACGATATCAAGAAGCTCATCACCGCCAACATTTACTTTAGTCACACGTAGTTTGTCTGCATCTGGGTGCTGACCACATTCAACAACTTCACCAACGACAACACCGGTAAATTCTGCCGCTGCGGGCTCCACGCCATCCACTTCAAGACCAGCCATTGATAACTGTTCCGAAAGAGCCTGCGTGTCGATTGCTGGGTTAACCCACTCTCTTAACCACTTTTCACTAAATTTCATTTTATTTCTTCACTCTTAACGGAACTGGTTTAGGAATTTTAAGTCGTTTTCGAAAAATGCACGTAAGTCATTCACGCCATAACGTAACATTGTTAAGCGCTCTACACCCATACCGAATGCAAAGCCGGTGTATTTTTCAGGATCGATACCTACTGATTTAAGAACGTTAGGGTGTACCATGCCACAACCAAGTACTTCTAACCATTTACCGTTTTTACCCATTACGTCAACCTCTGCTGATGGCTCGGTAAATGGGAAGTAAGATGGACGGAAACGAATTTCCATATCTTCTTCAAAGAAGTTACGTAGAAAATCGTGAAGAATACCTTTTAACTCTGTGAAACTAACATCTGTATCAACCATCAAGCCTTCCACTTGGTGGAACATCGGCGTGTGCGTTTGGTCATAATCGTTACGGTATACACGACCAGGAGAGATAATACGCAATGGCGGCTGTTCCGTTTCCATAGTACGAATTTGCACACCACTTGTTTGCGTACGTAGCACAAGCTTAGGATTAAAATAGAAAGTATCGTGATCCGCACGCGCTGGATGATGCTCAGGAATATTTAATGCGTCGAAGTTATGAAAATCGTCTTCAACTTCAGGGCCTGATTTAACCGCAAAACCTAATTCGCCGAAAAAGCTCTCAATTCGCTCAATTGTACGAGTTACTGGGTGTAAGCCACCTGTTGGCATGACACGACCAGGTAATGTTACGTCGATCGTTTCTGCGGCTAGCTTTTCTTCAAGAGCCTTACTTGCTAGTAACTCACGCTTTTCGTTGATTGCTGTTTGTACTTCTTGTTTTGCTTGGTTAATCACTTGACCCGCTTCTTTACGCTCTTCAGGGGCAATCTTGCCAAGCGTTTTAAGTAAGTTGGTGATTTCACCCTTTTTACCAAGGTAATTAACCCTGATATCTTCTAATTGCGCGATTTCACTCGCACTGGCTACAGCCTCAAGTGCTTGCGCTAAAATATTTTCTAAGTTCATTGAGTACCTGGTTTTTCACAGAGGATTTTGTAATAGCTAATGATAACTGAAAGCAAGGACTAGATTCTAGCCCTACTAAAGCTTTAACGTTGATTTTATGAAAGGAATAGTTAATTTTCTTTGTGCAGCCATCGATGCATGGTCAAGTTTGTCCAATACATCCAATAATGCTCGCATATCACGACTTAATCGGGTTAATAAAAAGCGGGCACACTCATCGGTTAATTCAAGGCCACGCATATGAGCACGACGTACTAGCGCTTCTGCTTTATCATCATCGCTCATAGAACGAATTTGCAACGTTGTGCCCCACTTTAAACGTGACTCCAAGTCGGGCAAATTAATATGCAACATGTCTGGAAGCAAATCAGCCGTTACCACTAAAAACTTGCTCGGCTCGTTAAAGCGATTAAAAAAGTTAAAAAGGCCTTTTTCCCACGCATCATTCCCTGCAATAAGGTGCAAGTCATCAATACATAGAACATCGAGCGTTTCTAATCCTTCGAGCACAACTGGACCAAAATCAATGACCTCTCGCATCGATAACAACATCGTTGATAGACCCAGTTCTTGCGCGTGAATACAGGTTGCATAAAGTAAGTGTGACTTGCCTGAGTCACCTAAACCACACAAATATGTGTATTGAAACTTGCTATTTAACTTAGTAAATGCATCTTTCAAGTGGCTGACTTCAAGCGAGTTTTCACCACCAAAATACGATGTAAATGTTTCATCATCAGGCAACGTTACTGGCAATGCCATTTGCATAGGTTCTTGCACGAGTGTTAAAGCCCCTGCCATTGATACTCTAGTTCATCGTTGTTGACGACTTGATAAAAATCTCTTGGGTTTTGGTAGGCTTTAAAAGCACTATCAAGTTCTAATGCTTTTCTAAAATCATTCATACTGCCAGTGTGGTTCACAACAAATTGTACGGAGTCAGGAGTACGAACAGCAATTTGTGCTTGTGTAACAACACTTAAACTTTCTAAGCGACGTTTTGCAAACTCAATATCAACAAAGTTCGTAATTCCTTTTAAATGAAAGGTTGCGGTTGCGAGTTGCCCAATCATAGTAGGATCAATGGCGTACTCAAGCGCTAAGCCGCCTGCTAGGCTATCTACCATATCAGCCACAATTTGTTGCTTATCACCCACCAAGCGATTCGATTCAAACAATTCATCATTGGTAAACCGCCAATCAAGCACCCACGTTTCAGAATCCTGCTGTTTATACATGCGCGCAGTAATACTTCTTTCAGCACTGTAACGACTTGAAGCTCGCTCTACAGGGTCTGAAAAGTTCCCCCATACTTCTGGTATACCGACAATGGCTCGATCTTCTAAATCAAGCAATGGCACAACAACGGGTAAACCGCGGCGACCTGTTTTATCATATATAAGCTGTTCAAGCTGAGGGTAACTTTCTTGTGTCACAAGTTCGCGACGCCAGTTATCTTCAATTGCAAGCCAAATTGCCACCAATGGACGACGAGTCCCCCAAAGTGGAAGATTTAAATCTTTAATTAACGCATTGATTTTATTCGCTTCAAATTTTACGACGAGATTTAAAGTGCCATCTGCTTTTTCGTCGTATTCGAATTTAAGCATGTAATCTGAAATGTCTTTCGTGCGCTCTTTCGCGGTTGGATTTTGATCCGCACTCGTGTCGCCACTCACTTTAACCAATACATTCAGAAGCGCTTCACGGCTTGCTGCTAGGCGAGCATCGCGTGATTTATCAGCCACTTTAAGGGTATCTTGGTATAAGTTGGTTACTTCAACTGCAAATACTGACGCACTCGAAAAAAATAATAATAAACAAATAAGTAATCTAGACACTGGCTATTAGTTCTTGCTTTTAAACTCATTTGATCCTAAATCAAAGCCATAAACAAAGCAAAGTTAATTTACTGAACGATCGCTGATCATAAGGTGATTCATCGTGCACAACGCTGTTAGAAGACTCATTAATAAAGGACGAATCAGCGCTAGGCGAAGTAGACAGCTTTAAAGATTTCAGCCCACTCTTCCCCTTTGATCGATACATCGTGATTAAACACCGTAGGAGATTTATGGACTCCCATAAAATAATGACACTGCGAGTAATCGTATGCGTTTTCGTGCGTTTGGTTCTTTTCGCGAAAGCGCTAAAAGCTGTTCAGCTATGTTTTGGTTCAATGTTATTAACCGGTGATTTTATATAGCCTATATTAGATCAGATATTTAAGCGGAATGGTATTAGTTTAGCGTAAAGTGAGTGATTCAATAAACCCCTTCATTTTTGTCATCATGATTAAACAACATGGGAATCGTTATTAAACATCTGATTACAAAGCGTGGGAACGGCTTTAGCCGTGAATGTCAGGGGTGTTGTATGAAGGGCATATCAGACACTTTCGGCACTAAAGTGCCTCCTACGTCTCTTCACCTTGCGCTTATGCGCCTTTTATCTCTGTATGCAATCTCGGCATAGTGCTGGACGATTTAGCCCTGAACGCAAAAAACCCGCTGCATTGCTGCAACGGGTTTCTTTAATTAGGAGCCTGGCGATGTCCTACTTTCACATGGCAAATGCCACACTATCATCGGCGCTGTTTCGTTTCACTACTGAGTTCGGCATGGGGTCAGGTGGGTCCAAAACGCTATTGT